>JGI20206J14855_1000124_pt1 | contig 29178 bp, 22 predicted proteins | sample NGESurdeep092012_6_FD_14855 | JGI IMG/M metagenome (IMG submission 14855) | reverse complement strand
ATAATAAAAACAGTAAAATTAATTGGCAGTTTACAAATAAGAAAGCAAGAGTGAAACTGAAAAAATTGTATCCGTCAATTCATGATTAACATAACACTAGTAAAGGCGGCCAGGAATTGGGTGGATTACTTCTTTAAAAAAATCAGATTTCTTTTTTAAATGCATCTATTTCTTCCAAAAAATGATGTGCTTTTAAAAGCGAAGTCCATTCGGGAGAATTGAATAGAATTTTAAACCATTTTTTATTCACATTTGTTAATGAAATATTTCTGTAAAGCCAGATTGAAGCAAGCGCGAAAAGAAGTGCAATAGGAAACGAGATCAACCAGAAAGACAGGGGTGATCCGATAATCATTTGAGTGCTCCACCAAAATGTACAATAGAATGGTGATTGGAGAAAAAGTATTTTTGTAATATTGATTGTGGACAATTGCAGCCTGGCAATGGTTTCCTGCGCTTTTATAATATTTTCACTGTTATTAATTCTACTAATAAGAACGATGTGGTATAAATATACTATGATAGCAATAGAAGTAAAAATTATGATTGCCCCGCAGGAAACCAGGAAAAAGATTGTCGACATTTCCAGGGAATGAAAAAATAGGAATCCTAAAAATAAGATCCAAATAATTCCTAAAACAACGGCGAATATTTTAAAATTGATTAGTGATTTCAATTTTGATTTTGCTTTTTGCTTCTGAAGGCTTTCAAAACACCGGAGGTTTAAAACCCATGATTGCAAATTGAGCACTTTCGCTTCTTCTATTTTATTATTATAAGATTCCAAAAGATTTTTTAATTGAGTATCGTTCATTTTTTTATTGATTAAGATTTGAAAATTTTAGTTTGAGTGTTTCTTTTATGCGGCTGATCTTGGTAGCCACATTGGTTTCCGTGATTCCTATTATTTTTGCTATTTCTTTGTAACTCTTCGATTCCAGGTACAGGATCATTAAGGCTTTGTCTAATTCTTTTAGCTCGTTTATAAATTGTTTCAATACTGTAATATTATTTTCTAATTCAGAAGAATGAGGGTGAGTATCCTCCCAATCTTCCTTCTTTTCTGAAAGTGATATTATACTTCCTGTTTTATTTTTTCTATAAAATGAAATCGCCACATTCAGAGACACACGGTACATCCAGGTAGAAAATTTATATTCGGCATTGAAAGAATGATATGACTTTAGCAATTGATACATAATTTCCTGGGCCAGATCTTCCCGATCACTTTTATTGCTACAATATGTATTACAAATCTTAAAAATGATACCCTTGTTGTCACTTATCTTTTGCAATAATTCTTCCGGCGGCTTTTTATTACTCATTTATTATTTGAATGTTCTTTATGTATGATTCGCAGATGTATTGTAAAAATCACATTTTTTTAAAAAATAGGTACAATAGGTTAAAATCGGTTATTCCCTGTTTTTTCTCTGTACTGCAAATCAAAAGTTAGCTTATTTATTTCTGATTTGTAAAATAAAGTTGCACGATTATTCATATATATGTGTGCTAAAAAATCGTTTACTTCGCACAACTAAATCTTTCAGGATTGCTATATAGAATCCTAATTTACCAAATATGGAAATTTATATTGAGAGAGCTGCAAAAGTTCAACAAAGAATACAGGAAATTGCTTCATTTAGCGAGAATGGGCATTTTATGAGCAGGATCTTTGGAACCAAATCATTTATTGAATGCAGTAAGAAAATTACTTCATGGATGGAAAATGCCGGCCTTGAAACGCGCATAGATAATATCGGAAACATAAGAGGGAAACTTCTCAGCAGCAATCCTGGAGCAAAAACATTTGTAATAGCATCCCATTTTGATACCTCTTTTAATGCCGGAAAATACGATGGCGTACTTGGTATTATCATGGGCCTCGACATCATTGAAAATATAATTATAAATAAAATTTCACTTCCATTTCATATTGAAATTATTGCTTTTAGTGAAGAAGAAGGTATTCGTTTTCCTACAGGTTACCTGGGTAGCAAGGTAGTATCAGGTACTTTCAAAAATAAATTACTGGAATTAAAAGATGACAAGGGAAACACTTTATCACAGTTGTTGCAATTGATGAATTTTGACAGAGACCACATTAAAGACGATGCGATACTTCCGGAGGAATGGTTAGCTTATTTTGAAATTCATATCGAAAAAGGATTGCTTCTTTATGAAAAAAATATTCCTGTAGGAATCGTAAATACTATTACAGGCCACAAAAGAATAAACATCACCTTTACTGGAGAAACAGGGCATGCGGGTACTGTCCCAATGAATAGGCGTAAAGATGCCTTATGTGCTGCGGCAAAATTTATCTTAGGAGTAGAAAAATATGCTTCAAAAGAAAAAAGAAATATTGTAGCTACCATAGGGAAAATAAGTATTCCTGACTCTGCTGGGAACGTGATCCCCGGAAGTGTTAATTGCACTCTTGATATTAGAAGTTACAACGCCCAATCATTATCTGATGCGTATGAATTCATTAATGAATTATGTGAAAATATTTGCGACAAGAGAAATATTTATTTTGAATGGAAACTGGTGCAGGAAACAGAACCGGTAACATGTAACAAAAAGTTTCGAAAACTTTTATCCAATGCCATTGTTGAGACAAATTTTGAAGTGATCAATCTGGAAAGTGGAGTAGTTCATGATGCAGCAATTATTTCACAGGTAGCCCCGGTAGTAATGTTGTTTATAAAATGTCTCAGGAGCAATAAAAATAATTCCATTGAAAATGTAGAAGATTATGATATTGCCACCGCTTTAGATGTTTGCGATCATTTCATTGAGCAATTGATTCCCCCTTCGGAAAAAATAGTAAAGAAAAAATAAAATGGAAAGTGATTTTCAGAAAACAGGAATTTAGGATATAAGTTTGTTTACTGCTTCTGACCATTGCTGTCACAAATCTTTTCCATCACTATTCCAATTTAAACCCCGCTTCTTTCACATCTTGACTGTTAGTTCCAATAAACACTTTAAAATCTCCAGGCTCATATACATATTTCAGATCACCGTTGTAAAATTTAAGATCATTGGCAGTGATAGGGAATGAAACTTTTTTTGTTTCTCCGGGTTGCAAAGTAATTTGTTGAAATCCTTTCAATTCTTTTACAGGTCGTGTAATGCTACCAACCATTTGGCGCGTGTATAGCTGCACAGTTTCCTTTCCGCTACGTGTACCCGTGTTAGTTACGTTGACAGATGCTGTTATTTCCCCACCCGCTTTTAGTATTTCACTACTCAAAGAAATATCACTGTATTGAAAAGTAGTGTAACTAAGTCCATAACCAAAAGGATACAATGGAGTATTAAGTGCATCCAGGTAATCAGATTTGAATTTTGGCGAATCACCCGGATGATAAGGCCTGCCTGTATTAAAATGATTGTAATAAATTGGGATCTGTCCTACATTTCGTGGAAAGCTTACCGTTAATTTTCCGGAAGGATTATAACTTCCAAACAGTACATCAGCTACTGCATTACCCGCTTCGGTACCGCCAAACCATGTGTCAAGAATAGCAGGAACATGTTCATTTTCCCATGTTAGTGTCATTGGCCTTCCGTTCATTAAAACTAATACTAAAGGTTTTCCTGTTTTTACCAATGCCTTTAATAAATTTTCCTGGCTTTGCTGCAAACCAATGTGGGTCATGCTGGAAGATTCTCCGGTCATGTCTGCTGCCTCGCCAAGCACGGCTACCACCACATCTGCTTTATTAGCAGTTTCTACTGCTTCATTTATCATTTCCTCCGGTGACCTTTTATCAACAGTAATTTCTTCGCCAAATACATTTACACGTTTAATTAAAAAGGTATCATCGCTGATGTTTGCACCTTTTGCATATAAAATATTTACATCATTACCCACCACATTTTTAATACCCTGCATAATCGTTACGCTTTTTTGAGGATCGCCGGAAACACTCCAGGTACCGAGCATATTTCTTTTGTTATCTGCAAGAGGACCAATCAGAGCAATAGTCCCGGATTTTTTTAAAGGCAATACCTGGTTTTCATTCTTCAACAAAACAAAACAACGTTCTGCAACTTCACGTGCGGCCTGTAAATTAGCATCACTCATGAGTTCGGTCTTTTCTCTTTCATCGTTGCAGTACCGATAGGGATCATCGAATAAGCCCAGTTTATATTTTGCTTCCAGTATTGTTTTGCAGGCATCGTCAATTGTTTTAAGAGATACTTTTCCTTCCTTAACTAATTGGGCCGCATGTCGCAAAAATTCTTCACCTACCATATCCATATCAACCCCGGCATTAAGCGCAAGTTCAGTAACTTTTTTGTCGTCGCCCATGCCATGGTTTATCAATTCAGGTATGGCGGTGTAATCCGTAACCACCAACCCTTTAAATCCCCATTGTTTGCGCAGCAAATCAGTCAATAGCCACTTGTTGGCAGTAGCGGGCACGCCATTGATATCATTAAATGAAGTCATTATGCTTCCAGCACCCGCATCCACAGCGGCTTTATAAGGAGGTAAGTATTCATTATACATTCTTACTTTACTCATATCGGTTGTGTTGTATTCTCTGCCGGCTTCTGCTGCGCCATACAATGCAAAGTGTTTTAAGCAGGCCATCACGGTATTATCTTTTGCAAGATCATTGCCCTGGTAACCTTCTACCATTACTTTTGAAATTTGTGAACCGAGGAAAGGATCTTCTCCCGCACCTTCTGCAATGCGGCCCCAACGAGGATCACGGGAAATATCCACCATTGGTGAAAACACCCAGTTCAGTGCGTCGGCAGTTGCTTCGTTTGCGGCGATGCGAGCACTTTTTTTGATGAGTGAAGTATCCCAGCTACTGGCTAAACCAAGAGGGATAGGAAAAATGGTTCTATGACCGTGAATGACATCAAGACCAAATATTAAGGGAATATGCAGGCGCGAATTTTTCACTGCAATTTCCTGTGTCTTGCGGATTTTATCCGCGCCGGTAATACCAAATAAACCACCAACCTGTCCATTACGAATTTTCGTATCAACATCTGAACTTATAACGGCACCGGTAACTGCGCCTCCCGGCGTTACAAGATTTAGCTGGCCAATCTTTTCTTCCAGCGTCATTTTTTTCATCAAAGCATCAATAAAAATTTTCTCATTTTTAGAAGTTTGCGCCTGTACAGTAAACGAACAAATAACCAGGAAACAGAACAGCAAAATTTTATTTTTTTTCATATCTAAATTTTATTTTTTCAGTAAATAAGGTTTAATAATTTTTTGCCAGATATCATAGCCCTTGGCATTCATGTGAAGGCCATCTTCAATAAAAATATCTTTCTTTGGTGTGCCATCTTTATTGAGCATTGAATGATAGACATCTATAAAAGCAGCATGCTTTTTATTTTTCAAAAAATTCTTAATCAATGAATTTGCTTTTGCCATTTCCAGCATAAGGCTTTGCCTGCTTATACTTGGCTTTATAGAAACAAATGCAATTGAAGTGTTAGGAAGCTTTTTTCTGATTAAATAAAATAAGGTTTTAAACCGGTTTAAAACCGAATCCGCCGTAATTTTATCAGAAGAAGCTACATCATTATCTCCTTCATAAATTACAATTTGACGTGGTTGATATGGGAAAATTATATCATAGGCATATCGTATTGCATCCGGAAAAGTAGAACCTCCGAATCCACGATTGATAATTGTATAACCAGGAAAATATTTTTGAATGTCGGTCCATTTTCTAAACGAAGAACTTCCCATGAAAAGGATTGCGTGTTTTGGAGGAAAGTGCAGACTGTCTTCTTTTTTGAAATTTTGTATTTCATTATAAAAGGGTGCTTGTTGGGCATTTGCATAGCCAAAGAACACAAGGAATAAGGCAAGTAATTTTATTTTTTTCATAAAAGATATTTTATTGCACTTGTTATTTTTAAAATTAGTACATTCTATTCAAATTCTTTATCAAAAATTTATCCTATAAACTTTGATTAAACAATTTAAAAAGTATAGTTCACTTGGTTTTCTCATGCAAATTTTTCATCAATTCATAAACTCTTCGTGATAGTTCTTTCATGCGTGGTCTTACCTTATCTTCTTGAATAGGTGTAAACAGAGCAATAATATATTTTACATTTCCATCATCTACAATGCCAACATCGTTGGTAAAATAATTCCACCACCCCGATTTATGATAAAACATAGCATTATGAGGAAGGCCTGTAGAAAGCTTGGTTGTGTCCAATTGACGGCCCAGTAAGGCTTTCATTTGTTGGCTCACCCAAGGATTGATCAGTTGATTTTTATAAATTTTATACATAAAATCTGCTGCATGCAAAGCGCTGGTAACAGTGCTCCGTACGGTATCGTAACCAGGATCTTCCAGTTTTCTACTCAAAAATTTACGAGTTACTTCGCTTCCATACCATCCATTTTCATCAATCGTGTTATTGATACTTTTTCGCCCCGCAATATCAATCATACAGTTTGCGGCAGAATTGTCGCTGCGTGTGATCATCAGATTCAATAAATAATCTACAGTGACTGTATCGCCATCTTTTAAAAGTGGCCTGGGATCCCAGCTGATTTCTGAAATATGATCCACGTCATTGGGAAAATGGACTATATAGGATTGATATAAGGAATATTTTTCTTCACTCACCTGTTTGAGAATTTCCATTGCCACATACATTTTATAAACAGAAGCAGGATAAATAAAATGATCCATATTTACACCGCCGAGTAAAGGTTTTCGGCTGTTCAGGCTGACCACAGCAAATGAAATTTTTTCCATTCCATCTTCGCCGGCATCATAAGTTCCGTCAAGATCTACATCATGAACAATTTGCTGGAGAGAATCATTAAAACTTTTTTTCTGAATATAATAACCGGGAATTTTTGTTTGAGCCATAACAAAAAATGAAGTGATAGAAAAAATAAGAAACAGAAATAGATTTTTCAAAAGAAAAAATATTATTGGTTAAATGTAAGAATAAATTGTTTAGGTAATTTAGGGAATTGAAAGTTTAGAAGTATTGAATCGTACAACAAACTGCCCCTGTATTAAATATTGGGGTAGGAATAAATATTAAAATCTGGTAAGATTACCTGACATCTTCTCTTTCTTCCACTACTTTTATTATGGTATTTTTTAAAGCAGTATTGATCATTATCTGGCACGATAACCGCAGATTAGGTTTTTTTACTGCACATTTTTCCAGGGTACTTTTCTCATTTCTTTCCTTCACAGAGGCGGCGCCATTTAATCCTTCTACTTCTACTAAACAAGTGCCACACCTGCCTATTCCTTTACATTCGCCAAAATCTTCTACATAGATCTTTTCATTGATGAGTGTCATCAGGTTTCTAAATTCGCCTTCGTAAGTTTCAATGATAACTTCCTGGTCCAAAAATATCAATGTAAAAGATATGTCGTTCTTGTGAATAATCATTTGTAGGCAGCGCAATCAAATTTCAAGTTGAACCTTCTTAATAAACGGTGCAGAAATTAATAGTTTTTTTAAATAGATAAAAGATAGATTTCTAAAAGATGAAGTTATGATTTTATGTTTCATTTATTTCAAAAATATACTATTGCAGAAATTTCATTATTAAAATAATTCAATCGTATCTGTTTTGGTTTTATAAAAAGAAATTGGTTACACCGAAATCCTTCATAAAAATCCGTTTACTGTAATGAATTTTTAAAAGGAATAATACAATTAAAAAATTACCTGAGCCTTTTAAAATCTTCCCTGCTGTAAACTCCGGGTTCTGCATGGTCTCCCGCTTCCATTTCAAAATTTACAAATTTGATATTTTTTAATTCAGTTAAAGTATAAGTTGCCGAAGCAAGGTAATTTTCAGCGCCTGAATCTCCTAACCCCTGTGTCAGCTTTTTGCTATCTGGAATTTTCACATATATCGTATCATGCGAGATTTTTATAAGATCCAAATGAATGTCCGCAAAATTTTCATTGAGCAATTGAATAAGATGTGAAGATGAAAATGTATTAAGCTTTACATTTTCAGGCCTCGATAATTTTTCTTTGCCCGAATCTTCATTTATGACTGTCCATATAATGGTATGGTTTGTAATTGTTTTGTTAGAATCAATTGAATTAGATGCCGACAAGATTGTATCTGCATTTACCTGATTTTTAATTTCATTATTTTTATCATTTCCGGAATTGCAACTTAAAATTAAAAATACTGCGGCTACTATAAGAGAAAATTTCATTTTCATTTATTTCTTTTTTTAATATTTAGAGAAATCAAATGGAGCATTTCAAAATTATTTTTTATAAATCAAAACGGATAACCAATAGCAAGGTTCAACACTAAATTCTGTTTTCTCCAGGATTTGCTACCAAAATCAATTTGATCAATTACCCATCTTTGTCCTTCCGGCAACCATGGTTCTCTCAGCGGCATTCCCAGGTCGAGCCTTAGTAACAAAATAGTAAGATTAAATCGTAATCCAACCCCAGTACCTACTGCAAGTTGTTTCATAAAGGCTTTATTAAATTCGCCGCCAGGCTGAAGAGTATCCTTCCTGTACAGCCAAATATTTCCAGCATCAAAAAACAGTGCGCCCTCAATAATATTATTAAATTTATATCGTAATTCTGTATTCATCTCCAGTTTGATATCACCCGATTGATCAGGGAAAAAAGTGAGGCTGTCGGCATCAGGAGAACGATAGGTACCGGGACCCACAGAACGGCTTCGGAATGCGCGAATACTATTATTGCCTCCTATAAAAAATTGCTTGATGTATGGTAGCTGCTGTGAATTTCCGTAAGGATATCCAAATCCTAAAATAACCCTATTAGCCAATCTTGTTTTAGCATTTATTTCCCAGTAGTAACGCACATCGACCTGTGTTTTTATGTATTGTGAAATGGGTGCATTAAAAATTCTTTTCTGTTTGGTAACCGGATCTTCGGGTATTAATAATCCTGAAAGATTTCCTGAAAGTTCTGCCAGGCCATTAAAATACAAACCGGTTCCGTTAGGGTTGTTTACAAATGGATCAATGGTATAAGTATAATTGGAACCTAAAACAAACTGAGTATCTATTGCATGTTTAAGTATGGGGTTCAGTTTTATACTATCAATATATTCCTGGGTTACATTTAACGCTTTTACATAATTGATCGCAAAAGGATTGAGTTGCTGTGTTACTTTTATATTTGGTTTCCATTCATAACCTAATTGCGCATTAAAGGAATTTAAAGTGTATAATTTTCTGCGGTTAAGCAGGTCGTAACTGAGGTCAATTATTGATTTCGGGACAAAAGCATTTGTAGTATTTAAATTAAAAAAAGGAACCACAAATTTAGGAATGGTGAAAGTAACACCTCCTCCAAGCAGGTAAGTGTTAAATCCATTTTGATCGCCGCTGTATTGCACTTCACTTCCCCCATTGGCGTGAACAGCTAATTGTTCCGCTCCCCGAAATGTGTTGCGGTTGGTAAATGTGAGCGTGACAAGCGATCCTACGTAATTATTTGAAGTTGTATTTCCCGATATTTCTGCCCGGATTGATTTTTTAGGAAGTGGTGTGAGGTAATAATAGGCATTAAGTCTTCCTGTATCTCCTTCACTAAATCCTGAATTTTCAAAATTATTTTTTACAAATTTAAAAACACCAAGATTGATGAGTCTGCTTAAAGTTATATTATGATCGGTACGGTTATAAACATCCCCTGAATCGAACCGCATGACCTCTGGGAATAATTTTGGTTTAAATTTTTTGGCCGGATCTATAATGTAATAACCATCATACAAATATTTATTATCATTGGTGGTATCAACTTTTTTTGCATTAAGCTGATAATCGGGATAAATATAAACATTATCAATGATGAAGGGTTTTCTTGCAATTAGCGGAGTGCTTTTTTTTACATGCAGGAACATATTTACCTTATGATCGCCAATAGTACTGTCTGCATCTAATAATAAATAGTCTGGATTAAAATAATAATAACCCTTTTCTTTTAAAATTGCGTCTAACCGTACCCGTTCTCCTTTGATAACTTCCAGGTTAAATGGATCACCTGGATGAAGTATCGTCTCTTTTTTTGCTGCCTGGATTGTATATCCGAGAGAAGAACTGTCCGTTTCGAAATGAACTTCTTTAATAGAATAAATAGGGCCGGGAGTCAGGGTATAGTAGGCTTGCCCTTTTTTCTTTCTAACTATCGTGTCTCCCGAATCCTCTGCCTGGAAATAACCTGTATTTTCAAGATAATTTTTCAACAGTTTTACATTGTAATCCACATTAACACTGCTCAGTAACACCGGTGGCTGGCCAATTTTTCTTAAAAATTTCCTGATGAAATTATGTTTGGAAGTATCACCAGCAAGATTATAAAGAAATAATTTGATACGCATACCTATAAACTTACTGTTGGGCAGGGGGCGCGGAAGTGCATTTGCCTGATCCACTATACTTTTCTTTTCTTTTTTTGAAAGGGTGCTGTCTTGTATTTTTATCGTTGCGCCTGTATATAAAGCATCTCCTTTAGGAACCAGTTTAGTAGGATTGCACGATATAATACCTATCATGAAGATCATCAAAAAAAATATGGCCGTTCTGTTTATCATTCGTTTTAGCTTTTAGATGGCAGAGTTACCGGTTGCCCGCCTGTATCTTGTATGCTATCTGTTTTTTCCATTTCCTTATTCATTTTTTTTATTTCTCTTTTCTTTTCCCGTTGCTTTTTACTACTGAATATCTCTTTAAACTTGTTGTAATCAACAGAAATAATAAATCCAATACCGGTTTCAATTACATATCCCTGTATCACATCCGTATAATCATTTTTCCGATAAGCACGCAACATATACTTCCCATCTTTACTTAATTTGTAATTGATAGATATATTTCCTGCCAGATTGCTTGTTTGTTGATTGGACTGCATTGGTCCTTGCAACTCAAAATCGCTTCCAACGGTTACCGTTAAGCGGTCATTAAGTAATCTTTTAGAAATCCCCACATTAAGATCAGTGCGGTCCTGCTCATTCCCGGTAGTGTAGTCCTGCGTGGTAGCCAGATCAAAATTAATATCAACACCCTGTACCAGGTTTTGGGCGAGTTGATTCAATTGTTCCGTTAATATTTTACTCACACTTTGCATAGCAAAAGTTCCGGCATTCATGCCGCCAGCTCCATTATTAAATGGATCTTCGCCAACGAAACGATTTAATAATAATAAGGCGAATACTTGTTTATTCATTTCACCGGTTTCCTGTCGCAACTGTTCTAATTTGGTTTGTACCGTACTGATCACAGCATCAGAAACGTTGTAATTTTTATCTGTTGGCAGCACAATATCGAAACTTATTTGTGGTTTCAAGAGCTCTCCCTGCAACAAAAGATGTACTTCAAAGGGAAGTTTTTGTTTGTAAATATTTGCATTGGAACTGGCGCTCTGTATTTGATCCTGCACTAGATCATAAGGCGCTGTATTGGCAATATAAATTCCGGTAATATTGATTTGCGCAGTAGTGGGATCTCCTGTCCATACGATGCGACTACCTTTTTGAATTAAAAATTTTCTTTTCAAAAAATTGAAGGAAAGATCGTAAGATCCTTCTTCAATATCATAAGATCCTACCAGGGTTATTTTTCCACTTACATCAATTCCTGCAGTTAATTGTGCTGTTCCTTTAAGTCTTAGAAAATCCCCGTTTCCGGGATCAACAATCACATTAAAAATGGCTTCTTTGTCTACTTTTATATTGAGTGAAACATCGTAACCCTGCAGTGGTGATCTTTTGAGCGAATCGTAAGGTGCCATGAATAAAGAATCTTCTCCGGTTGCGCTTTTATCAACAAAGCGTACGATTCCCTCCCTGCTTTCTACGCCTGGTGTATTTTGCGGGAGTACTACCGTAAAATTTGTTTTATTGTTTATACTCAGATCGCCGTCAATGATAGGGTGGGCGGGAGTTCCTTTAACTGTAATTTTTGTAGAAAAAACCATTTTACCATAGAAAAGCTGGTTATCCCTGCTTGTGGAATTAATTGCCTGGAAGTTTCGGGCATTTATTTTTAAATCGAATGTGTAGTTCAGAAAATCAGGAGTATTAATAGCTCCGTCAATTACAATGGCGTTGTTGTTTTCATCGTGGATAGCAAATTTGTTGATAAGGATTCCTTTATTATTTATAATGGCGATTGACTCGTTGTCAATTTTAAAAACATTGTTGAGCATGCTCACATTAAAAGCGGTATTATTAAATTGGATCTTGCCATCAATATTTGGCTTGTCCAGGCTGCCATTCAATGCAATTTTTCCATATAGATTCCCGCTGGCATTTTTTAAAGCTCCTTTGCTGAAACCCTCTACGGCTTTCATTTGAAGGCTTACTATGTTGATCACAAAATCATAACTGCTATTAGTTGTTTTTACAAGGTAATCACCATTAATGTTTACATTATTCCCGTTTCCCTGGAGGCTTACATCAGCATGATATTTATTGGAAATATTATTATTGACTTTTGCAGTCAGGTTACCTATGGTATCTTTGTAAACACTTAAATTATTTACCGTAAAATTGGTAGTAAATGTTGGATGAGTCTGAATATTCTTAACTACTGCATTTCCGTTCAGTAATCCTGCTATCATCAGCGAATCACTCTGTATAAAACCTGGTAAGGTTTCAATTTTAAAATTTTTAAAATCAATTTGCAAAGGCTCATTTATTCCTGATCCTGCGCTGTTGATGCTTAATTCCTGGGCGCCCTGCGTCAAAATAAAATTGTGTGCATTTAAATCGTTATTGAAATACTGGATTTTGTTATCCTTGTTTACAGTCCATTTTGTATAATTTAATAAAAGGTTATCCGGTTTTAAACTAAAAACATATTTCTGTAACTCCGGTTGATCCAGGCTTCCGCTTAAAATGTATTTATTTTTTGATTCCGGATCTTTAATATTCAGTATAAAATCAATGTTATTATTTTGAATTGTTCCGTTTAACGTAGTAGCATACATGCTAAATGAAGAGCCGCTTATTAACCGTCTCAGGGAGGTATTGAAAGTGAGTGATCCGTTTTTTGTTTTTGTATTCAAATTCACTGAATCAATGACAGAAGTACCATACACAATGTGGGGTGATTTTAAAGACATACTCCATCCGCTGTCGCTGGCAAAGTTTGCTGTAAGAGTGATAGGTTTTAGTTGTGTCAACTGTGGCAGAATGGTATTCAAAACAGGATTATTAATTATTTGTCCTTTTACTGTAAAGTGGTATGGTTGTGCTTTAGCACTGTCTTTTTTAGAGGATAATGAAAAATAGGGATCCATGGCTTGTTGAAAAACGGTGCCCAATTGAGTAAGTTTGTATTTTCCATTTATAGAGGCTGAAAGAAAATCTGTAGTTAAAGCGATGTTTTGATTTTCCGGCGCATTCTCCGCGATTAATTTTATAGAATCTAATGTAATTCTTTTGCCGTTATTTACGAGGATAGAGTGAGAGATCAAAAGACTTCCTTCAAGGCTATCCGGATTTATGTTTACAAAATTTCCCTTGATGTCTCCATGATAAAATACAGGTTGACTTGTAAAATGAAGCGGCATGGTTTTAATGCTGTCTATGGTTCCATCCAGCTTTACTGTCGGAAAATTTCCGGAAAACAGGCCACTTGCTTCAATATTCGCATCGAGGTTTGGATCATGAAGAGATATTTTTACTTTATAATTTTTATCTGCGATACTTCCTTCTGCATTTAGATTGTGATAGGAATAATGGTTAAGAGTTACATTAGAAATATTTCCAGTGAAATTGGCATTAGCTGTTTGTGGATCATAACCATTTCCTTTTATACTAAAGTTTCCGGTGAGCGGCCCTAATTTTGGATTTTGCATGATGGTACTCAACTCTAAATTTGTTGTACTCAGCACCATTTCATAACGGGCTTTATTTTTATCGGTAATATTAACCAGAGTACCATTTATTTTTGCATTTCCTAATGTAGAATTTATGGCCAGGTTCGTATAAAGGTTATTCATACCTCCTTTTATATGCCCACTCACGGCCAGGTTTTCAGGTAATGTAATCGTTTTGGGTAAACTGTTTTTTGGAATAAAAGAAAGTAAATCCTGCCGGGAAGTTTGAAACTTGTTAATCGTTAGATCAGTATATATTTTTTTAGTATCAGGTAAACCCTTTATAATTCCATTAGCATTAATATCGGATGCCTTTAGTCCTTTTACAATAAATTTTTCAAAATTAAGATCACTCACTTTCCCTGTAATTTTCGCATCAATATATAAAGTGGAATTGGATGATAAATAAGCCTGGTCTTTTAATTGAGGCATAAATATTAATGCATCTTTCATTGATATCTTGCTTTGCTGCAGGTCAATATATAAGCCCAGTTCACCCTTATTTTTCATGATAGCATCAATTGATGGGTAAGTAACGTAAACCCTGTTTTTTAGCTCAGAGCCCGGAGTTTGGATCAATAAGTTATAAAGAAACACGCCGGTTGGAATCATATAAAAATCAGAGGAGAAATTATTTAGAACAAAACCACTTTTTTCTTTCATACTTGCCTTTTTTATTGAAGCAAGAATGGTATCAGTGCTGTATTCAATATTAGATGCGGTTATTGAAAGATCCTGAATGCCTAAATGCGAATAATCCATTCCGTAGGGCGCCTTAGGAGCCAATTCATCATCATATCTTAGATTGAGATTTTTGATGCTGGCATCTCGTAAAATTATTTTCATTGAGGAAGCCGATGCAGAATTTCCTACACTATCTTGCGTTTTTTTATTATAAACATTCAAATTAGTTTCCACTGCAATATCCGAATTGTCTAAAGTGGCATCCTTTAATATAAACAGGCTGTTTGCAAGATCAATTTTTTCAGGATGAAGCTGAACTTTACCGATTACAAAAGACGAGTTCAAATGCGAAGGATCGCTTTTAAAAACAACATTTATATTGCTCAGGTTAATTTCCTTATTTATTAATTGTAAATTAAATGACGAAGCCGAAGAAGCCTTTGATGTATCTTCCACATTTTTATTCAAAGGTTCTGATTGATAAAAATGTCCATTGAGTCCATTAAGAGTGATGGAAGGAATATTAAATAATAAATAAGAAGGATCAAATCTCGAAATTTTTGAATCAAAATTGCCAAGCGCAAGATCCATATCATATCCGGCAAACGAATCTTTATAGATGATTCTTATTTTATCTAAAAGGATTCTGTCAATATTTATTTTAAGGGAGGAAGTATCTTCATTTTGTGATTTCGAAGTTTGTCCACTGTTGAAAGCATCTATTATGAATTGAAAATTAAAAACAGAATCTGGTCTTTTTACTTTTACTACAATATCATTAAGTGCTATTTCTTTTATTTCAATATCTTTTCTTAAAAGTCCAAGCATATTTATATCCACACTTACTTCGCCGCCATATAGCAACGTATCTTTTGACTGATCTTCCAGGTATATATTTTTTAAGGAAATGGCTGTGGGGAACTTTATGTTAAGCTTACCTATTTCAACTTTTGTTTTCAACTTATTTTCCAGGTAGCTGACTATTTTTTTTCGGGCAAAATTTTGGACAAAAGAAGTTTGAATAAGAATTAAAACAAGAATGATAAGAAACACGAGCGATCCGAAAATCCATATCAATACACTCGTAAGTTTGGATAAAACAGACTTTTTTTTCTTTACTTCTTCTTTTTTTAATTCCATAACTCTTTATAAATGGGGTATATCTCAAATTATACACCAATTTATTCAGAATGAATCAGAAATATTTAAAATGAGGGTTTATTTTTAATATTTATTGAAAATTAGAAGAGGAATTACGGGTATTTGTCCGTCTGCTGTTTCTGTTGCTTTTTAAACTAAATAGCAAATAAACAGTTGGCTTATTTAAAACTAACTATAATTAAATGATGAGAGTTTTTTTTATTGGTTAACCTGAAATGATTCTGCCGGTTCTTTTTGTATCCAGGTTTTTAATGCAGATACAAGTTTTCGATCATTGCTGAGTCGCGGCACTTTATTTTGGCCGCCGAGTTTACCCACACTTTTCATATAATTGATAAATCCATTTTTTTGTATAGCCCGGATTTTCAATGGCTGAAGTATATGGCCTTTGATAAGGTCGTCATAATAAATATTTTTCTTTCTTAAATTAGAATCTATTTTTTTTGCGAAGTAATCTAAATCTTTTGGAACATCTTCAAATTCAATATACCATTCATGAAAACTCTTTTCACCTGTTTTAGAAATATTAGGAGCCACAGTAAACTCAGTTATTCTAATGTTTTCTTCATTGGCAGTTTTCGTTAACGCGTCTTCTACTTCTTCGCCGATCACGTGTTCGCCAAACGCAGAAATATAGTGTTTCACTCTTCCGGTTACAATAATGCGATATGGATTCAGGGAAACAAATTTTACAGTATCACCTATATTGTATGCCCACAAACCTGCATTGCTGCTAATAATAAGTACATAATTTTTATTTAATTCTACATTTTTTAAAGTAAGCCTTACAGGATTTTCTTTTGAAATTTCCTCTACAGGAATAAATTCATAGAAAATGCCACTATCAGTATTTAGCAATAAGCTTTCTTCTTTCCTGCTATCCTGGAACGCAAAAAATCCTTCGCTTGCGGGATACGTTTCAATGGTGTCAATCTTTTTTCCGATGCTTTCAAAAAGTTTCGCTTTGTAAGGTTCAAAATTTACTCCGCCATGAACCATCACGCTAAAATCAGGAAAAATATCTTTTATTTTTTTGCCGGTTTTCTTTTCAAGTTCATCGAAATACATTTGTATCCATGGTGGAATTCCACTGATGAGAGTCATTCTTTCCTCAAGTGTTTCCTCTACTATCTTATTTAATTTCTCTTCCCAATCATCAACGCAATTGGTTTCAAATGTGGGTAACTGGTTGGACCTTAAATATCTTGGAATATGATGGTTTACAATTCCGCTCAATCTTCCTGTAGGTATGCCACCCACTCTTTCCAACTCGGGTGAGCCACTTAAAAAAATCATTTTCCCATCGGCGAATTGCGAATTACCTGTTTGGGCCATATAACACAACAAAGCATTCCTGGCCGAATTAATATGATTGGGGATAGAATCTTTAGTGATGGGTATATATTTAATGCCGCTGGTAGTGCCACTGGTCTTTGCAAAATAGATCGGAAATCCTTTCCAAAGAATATTTTGTTTTCCCTGTTTTATTTTCTCAATGTACCCTTTAAAATCTTCATACTCACGTACAGGAACATTCTTTACAAAATCTTCGTACGATTTTATCTTATCAAAATGATGTTCTTTGCCAAACTCGGTTTTTGATGCGGTTTTAATCAATGTATTAAATATGCTGTCCTGGTCAGCAACAGCAGTTGACATTGATTTTTTTATTTGCTTGTATATATAGATGGCAAAAGGCTTTGCCAGATAAGATTTAAACTTCATTTTCATTTCTTAAAAGCTGATCGTGTCAAACAAATTTACAGGAAATAATTGAATCATTTTTACCGTTAATAAAAAAACGAATGGTAATAATATAATAACAATTATAATACCATTATTGTATAAAAAATAATTTTTGAGAAATAAAAATAATAATCCGGATTTTTAATTTTTCTCTGTAAAATAGTGCATCGATTTTCTACATTTTCTCTTCATATTTTCGGCTATGATTTCAATTAGTAGCTAAAGTAAATTTTTCCTTCATCTCAGTCTTTACGCTCATGGCAGATGCAGATTCGCTATTTCCTGATCTTCCCATTCCAAAATCGCCACGGCCCATTCCGCCACTTCTTCCTGAATATCCATTTCCACTATTGTTTTCTGGATGCCCGCTCCTTTTGAAAGCATTTATAACTACATCTAATGAAATGTTTTTTGAAATAGTTTTTCCTGCATAATCATTTCCAAACATTTCTTTAAGTGGTATTGCAACTTCATAAGTAAGGGTATTATTTTGATCCCAATTGATTGATGCGTGAATACCTGAACTATCATGAGAGGGAATCATTCCGTTTTTATTGGTAAAGCCGGTTACCTCCATCATTGAATCTGCTGCAAGAAAAGCCGTATGCATGTTTTGATGTGAAATCTCCGGATCACTGTTCATCTCATCTGCCGGAGACACTTTTGTTGAATCTTTTTTTAATGGTAATGGAAAATAAATGGTTGCTTTATGTTTACCATTGATCTTACTACTCAAAGTGATTTTCATTCCGGCCCTGATGATTTTTGCCTGGTTCACCTGGTCATTACTTTGAAAACATAAATACAAATTATTATTGTCATTTTTTATTTCAAAAAATAGTTTTGTATCATTATCATAATATTTCAATGGCAAATTCCAATCCTTCGCGTTTCCATCAATATTGATTAAGTTTTTTGCCCATTCAGAAGCAGGTTTTTCCTGGCTAATTGCAAAAGACGTTATTAGTAACCCCATTATTGATAAAAAATATTTTTTCATAAATTTTTTTACCAAATCTATCATTAATTTCTTTTCATTATTTCATAGATGTCATGACAAAGTAAATATCTACTGGTATTAGCTTATTCCTGTATGACATTATTCAATTTTTATAAAATGAATAACAATCAGACAGCAAATCGAAAGGAAAACAGGAAAAATTTTCATCTATAAAAAGACTTTCAATATAAAACCTCATAAATTAAGTAGGCTAATTAACACATTTATTTTTTGAAAAATCTTTGTGTATTTCCATCTTCTGTTCCAGCTTTATAATAGGTCCTGAAAAATTCATCTGCCGAGATCGTTCCACTTCCTTTAATTGCGAATAGAATTAATAAAACAAGGACAATGGCTGAGATCACCAATTCAAAACTACTTTCGCCAATGCTTTTTGAATTTACAAAAAACACAGCGATAATAAGTATGGGAATTTGGACAATAGAAGAAGTTCTTGTAAAAAGTCCACTAAGGATACACAGACCACAAAGCAATGATAAATACGCAACTATGAAAGCCAACGTTTCTGCATTTTTAGAAAAAAAACCAATTCCCGTATGTTGAATCATTGATTGCAATAAAGTAGTGTCGCGAATGAATATAATTGCTTTCAAAAAAAGGACAAGACCCAATACTATTCTTAAAATGGTAAGCCATGCAGGTTGAGTGATGCTTGTCTTTTCAGTAACCGAAGATTCAATCATAGCTGAAAAATTTAAAGGTTAGAAAATAAACAATATCAATCTTATTTATTTTTTCACTTATTAATTCATATTCTCTTCTTTAGTTTATATATCACAAACTTTATGCAATTTTGTAATTCAATCAATAAATGTGTATAAGATTTTAAGATTTTGTGATCTGACTTTAGTCATAATATTTCTTTTATCCTGCTCCGCTACCCGCCACGATAGAAAAACACAAGAAATAAGCCACTTAAAATTTCCGAGTCAATATGTAGTCCCTTATAATATGGATTTCGATAAAACCACTATTGGCGGCCTTTCCGGGATTGATTTTGATCCTCAAAAAAAATTATATTACAAGATATCAGATGACCGGTCTGACAAAAATCCGGTAAGATTTTACACGGCGCGGATATTAATCAGTAAAAATAAAATGGATAGTGTAATTTTTACGGGCGTCACCTTTTTAAAAGATCAACTGGGTAATTTTTATCCCAATTCAAGGCAGGATCCCTACCATACTCCGGATCCTGAGGCGCTTCGTTTCTTTCCCAAAAACAATACATTTTTCTGGAGCAGTGAAGGAGAAAGAATTGTAAATTATCAAAGGACAGTTCTTGAAGATCCGGCCGTTACCGAAATAAATGCACAGGGAAATTATATAGATACTTTTCTGCTGCCCAATCAGTTGATCATGCATTCTACTGAAAACGGGCCGAGACAAAATAGTGTTTTCGAAGGAGTGACTTTTGATAATACGGATAAAAATCTTTTTGTTAGCGTTGAAGAACCTTTGTACCAGGATGGCCCTCGTGCAGGCACAGGCGATTCTACAGGTATTATAAGGATAATCAAGTTTGATATAAAGAGCAAAAGGCCCGTAGCCCAATACGCATATCGCATTGATCCTGTAGCCTTTCCACCAATAACTCCCGATGCTTTTAAGATAAATGGAATTTCAGATATTCTATGGGTTGGTAAAAACAAGCTTTTAGTTTTGGAGCGGTCTTATTCTACCGGCCGGCTTGCCTGTACTATTAAAGTTTTCCTCGCTAGTCTGTCAACCGCAGAAAATATAGAAAATATAAATTCTTTAAAAAGTTATCAGGATTTAAAAATAGCTTCTAAAAAATTAGTTTTTTTAGCCCTTCGGCCATCCGATAAAAATGAAAAGGAGCTGAATTAGTTCAACTCCTTTTTTATCGTATTGGCATCAATCATATTGCTGGCAGGTTGCTCTCCAGCAGAGCCCGCGTCCTCTTAGATTGATGATGCCAATTTAAATATATTTTTGAACCAAACCACCAACCATTTTTGTCCACATTGCCGTAAAAAATAAGATCAGAATCTCCGTTATTTGTTCTTTTACTGCAAACAGCAATTTTGCAAACTGAAATGGCGAATTTCAAAATCGTCATCTCAAATAAAATTGGAATCTTTGTTATTTGTTCTTTTACTGTAAGTTTTGCAATTGAACCACTGAAATAAATACTTTACAAAAAAAAAGTACTTACAAAAGGAACAAAAGAATAAGTCCAACTTTAGTGAATAAGTATTTTTTATTTTTTACTCTCTATTGATTATTATTTCCCTGTGGTGGGCCTGGAGGCATTGGAGGTCTGTTATTTTCCATGTTCATCTTCGAAGGTTTATTTTCAGGATGAGGATCGCCGCGATGACATGTATAGCAGGTTACATATTTGAGCATATAACTTACTGCAGCTGTATCTGTAGGCATTACAAATTTGCCGCTGTCCATTGCTTCTGCTATTTGTTGAAAATCATTTTTATTGATATCAATATTCATCAACATCATTTTGCGTGCAATTTGTTTTTCAGGTTTTGCATCACTGGCAAAATCCATTTTCCTGGTTGCAGGGTCACCTTCATGGCAATATGTACAATGCACTCCCAAAGAAGCAGTAAAAAAATGCATCACACTGTCAAGACCATCTTTTGAAATATCTTTTGGTAAAATTTTTAGATTGTGAAATCCCGGTTGATGCAGAGTTGTAAAAGCCTGGAAGGCGAAAACGCAAAATAAACAGGCTGCAATTACAATGATACTTTTTTTCATTTATTAATGGTTTTGAATACCGAAAGTATTAAATAATTTATTACGCTGTATAAAAATTATTAAGAGTGGTAAAATAAGTTTTTAACATTTTTAAATTAATGTGAATAAGTATATTAGTGTAAAAGGTATTTGATATTTTATATTTGATTGATAAAGATCCTATTCATTAACCCTAAAAACAACCTATTGACAGAAACGATCATTAACCTCGAAACCGTAAGTCCCATTGAATTTTTTGGAGTAAATAATGGTAAATTAGATATTCTGAAAAAGAAATTCCCCAGATTAAAAATCCTCAGCCGCGGTACCCAAATAAAACTGAGCGGCGCTCCTGAACAAATTGAAGATGCCAGGGATAAAATAAACCTTGCCGTTCAATATTTGGAAAGAAATGGGCAAATGAGTGAAAATTATCTCGAACAAATTTTAGGTGGAGACGATGAAAATGTCATTGATCATTTTATTGAGAAAAATCAAACAGATGTGTTGGTTTTTGGACCTCACGGCAAAAGTGTAAGAGCCAGAACAGCCAACCAGAAAAAAATGGTTCAGTCTGTTGAAAAGAATGACATCGTTTTTGCAATTGGTCCCGCAGGAACCGGTAAAACTTATACTGCCGTTGCTCTTGCTGTGCGAGCATTAAAAAATAAACAAGTAAAAAAGATCATTCTTACAAGGCCTGCAGTAGAAGCAGGAGAAAATCTTGGTTTTTTACCTGGCGATCTGAAAGAAAAAATAGATCCTTATCTGAGGCCACTTTATGATGCGCTTGACGATATGATCCCCGCAGATAAATTGGGTTATTATATGACTACCCGCGCCATAGAAATTGCTCCGTTGGCGTATATGCGTGGACGTACGCTGGATAATGCTTTCATCATTTTGGATGAAGCTCAAAATGCCACAGACTTACAATTGAAAATGTTTTTAACAAGGATTGGCGCCAGCGCCAAAGCAATTATTACAGGCGACATCACACAAATTGATCTTCCTCCTAAAGTAAAGAGTGGTCTTGAAAAGTCAGTAAGGATCCTGAACAACATTGATGGCATTGGCCATGTGGTTCTTGATGAGGATGATGTAGTGAGGCACAAACTGGTAAAAGCGATTATCAAAGCGTATGATAAGGAAAAATTAAAAGAATTAGAAGATCTGAAATGATTTTTTTATAAAATGTGATTGAAAAAGAAGGTACGTCCTCTTCGCTTTACCCCGTAAAGAATAAGTGAAAATTTTGCTAAAGAAATTTTACATTTGTTTTCTAAATCACGAAAAATTTATTTATGAAAAAATATTTATTATGGGGAGCTACAGCATTTGTGATGATCCTGTCAAGCTGCCATTCGGGTGAAGGAGGTAATCCCAAAGAAGTACTCAGCCAATTTTTTAATGCCCTTTCTAAAAAGGATGTTACCCTGGCAAAGAAATATGCAACTAAAGACAGTGAGGGAATGTTGAACATGATGGAAATGGGCATGAAAATGAGTGGCAATATGCCAAATGATCATGCTGATAAAATGTTTGAAATGTTGCAAAACGTACAAATGGACGATCCTGTGATAAATGGTGATAAGGCTACTATCAATGTAAAAGACAAAACATCCGGGGAGAATACTGATTTTGTTTTGAAAAAAGAAGATGGCAGATGGAAGGTCGCATTTGACATGGCAACATTATCGGAAATGGCTAATGAAAAAATGAAAGAGCATGGTATGGGAAATATGGACATGGATAGTATGAATCAGCAGATGAACGGTGCAATGGATAGTATGAATTCAAAAATGCCTGATATGAAAGATAAACTGGATCATGCACAAAAAATGATGGACAGCGCCAGAAATATGCTTGACAAAATGGACAAAAATGCTAAATAATTTCTGAAATTTATTTTATAGAACACCTCCGCCTGGGGTGTTTTTTTTATTTACTAATGAAAGATATTTACCTTCAATTTTTAAAATGAAAGAAATGAAAAATGTTTTGATCTTGTTGGCAGTCGTTACAATTATTGTTTCCGCATGTAATAATTCAGGTACGGTTGATAAAAGTGACCCATTGATATCTGGCCGCGGCTTTATAGAAGCATCTTTGAAAGGGGATTATATAAAGGCAGCCGATTATTTACAGAAAGACAGTACCAATATGGAATATTTTGAAGGGCTAAAACATTTTAACAGTAAAATGAGTCGCGAAGACCGGCATGGATATTCCGAAGCCAATATTATCATTGATTCTTCTATCAGTAAATCCGATTCTGTTGATATCATTTATTATACCAATACATATAGAAACCAACCCACCAAACTAAAAATGGTAAAACATAATAATGAATGGCTTGTGGATTTTAAATATACATTCGGCGATAATTAATAAATTATTTTTCAAAAAAAATTGATAGAATGAGGATCCTGTTAGTAATCGGACTGGGAAGTTTTATTGGCGGCGTTGCTCGGTATCTTGTTACCTTATTGATTCAAAATAAAGCTCTCTCTTCTTTCCCTTATGGAACTATGGGAGTAAACATTATCGGATGCTTTTTAATTGGGATTATTTATGGCCTCAGTGAAAGAGGAAACCTAAATGGGGAATGGAGGCTTTTTCTCGCTACAGGGATTATGGGTGGGTTTACAACTTTTTCATCCTTTTCAAATGATACGGTAAGCATGTTGCGTGATGCTGAATATTTACAAGCGTTTTCGTATATCGGGTTCAGTGTTATTATTGGACTCGCAGCTACTTTTGGTGGTATTTCATTAATAAAATATTTGTAAAATGGTAAATGACCCGAATGCAAAATTGCTTCGTATTTTCCTGGGCGAATCAGATAAATATCAAAATAAGCCATTGTATGAAACAATTGTTTTTGAAGCAAAAAAGCAATTACTTTCCGGTGCAACGGTCATACACGGTATAATGGGTTTTGGCCCAAACAGTAAAATTCATACAGCCAAGCTTTTTGATATTTCAACTGACCTGCCGGTAATAGTAGAAATAGTGGATACCTTTGATAAAATAAATTCGTTTCTCGAAACTGTCGAAAAGCTTTTTGAAGAATCAAAAACAGGCGGACTGATCACTATTGAAAAAGCAACAGTAATAAGATACCAATCAGGGAGGAAGTAAGGATCAGTTATCAGCAATGAGCTATCAGTAAGCAAACAAATATTATAGATTTCTATTCCACTAGTAAATTAATAAACAAATAAACAATTCATCCTTCAATCATTCATTATGTACACACTACATCCATGGCATGGTGCTAATTATGGAGAGAAAGCACCTCAAATAGTAACGGCACTTATTGAAATTCCACAAGGTTCTAAATCTAAATATGAAATAGATAAAAAAACCGGATTATTAAAATTAGACAGGGTTATTTATTCATCGTTTCACTATCCTGTTAATTATGGATTTATCCCGCAAACCTTAGGAAAAGACGGCGATCCGCTTGATATTTTGGTAATGTGCACAGAAGCGATCCAGCCGCTGTGTCTTGTAGAAGCCTTTGTGATTGGCAACATGCAGATGATTGACGCAGGACTCATAGATGATAAAATAATCGCAGTAGCCTCGAAAGATCCCGGCGTAAATTATATAAAAAGCCTTAACGAAGTACCACCTCATATTTTTAAGGTGCTGAAGAATTATTTTGAACAATACAAGGTATTGGAAAATAAAAAAGTAGAGATTAATGATTTCCAGGAAAAAGAAATTGCATTTGACATCATCAATGAATCAATCAAATTTTATAAGGAGAAATATCCGAAGTAGATTATATTTCTTTCTTTTCTTTTCATTCCTTCAAAAACCTCTCAAATTATTGTGGACTTAATCTTTACAGTAAACAAACAAATAACCTGAATTTATATTTAAGTTAACTCTAATGCATAAACGAAAATAAAGAAAAATCAGGGAAAATGTATTCCCTTCTTTTTATGAAAAAATCAGGCAACTATTTTGCTCTTTTGATTGAATAAGCCTTTAGCATACTGTCATTAACAGCAGCTAAAAGAACTTTTTTCTTTTTAACAGAGATTACCTTCAGATCCCTTACGTCTCCATCTATTATCAACCCACTGGAAACCGGTGATACAGGGTTAAACTGACCTTTTCCATTTCCTGTCAAAAGCATTCCATAAGATGCATCATAACGACCAGGTTTTACATTAGCCTGGTATTCGTTTCCTGCAAGGATAATATCATCGTTTCCATCACCGTTTACATCTGTACAAACAATTGCATTCACAGGAGCTATCTGTGCGATCAACGGAAAAGGATGAAAAGTAAAATGATCTTTACCATCATTTTCAAACCATCCACTCCTGGGCTCGCTGCATTTAAGAACTATCGCACCATCCATCATTTCTTTAGTAAATATCTCATCCATCGTTGCCTTTGCAAAAGAACTATTCGTCGCAAATCTTTTTTTGATCGAAGGCATTTGCTGTGCCCACTCATATAATGATATGCCAGGCGATAACTTATAGTTTCCATCATTATCTTTTATATAATAACATAAAATATCATCAATAGTCCCATTATGATCAAAATCTTTTGCGATTAATTCTGCGGGTTGTTGCGCATTGATATGATATGGATTATTAAGGCCAATATTACCTGCTACAATATCTAATTTACCATCGTGATTAAGATCGGTAACTACCATACTTCTCCATAATCCCGGGTAGTTTTGTAATCCTGTTTGATCAGTGATTTCAGTTAATGTTTTTCCGTTATTTTTAAAAATGCGTATCGGCATCCAATCGCCTGCAATAATCAAATCCGGTTTTTTATCATGATCAAGATCCACCCAGGCCGCAGAATTTATAAGTCCTATATTTTCCAATTCCGGGCAAACAGAAGCTGTTACATCAATAAATTTTCCATGATCGTTTCGTAAAATATAACTTCTGGGGGGTATGGGATAGGTTCCTAAGGCAACCCTAGCACCAATGAAAATATACTGATCGCCTCCGAAATCAGTGACTGCAATGCATTTAGCAGGAGTGCGTATAAGTGGCGAGAAGGCCGTGTCATCCAATTTAAAGTTCCCTTTGCCATCATTCAGGTATAAACGAGGGCGGTAAAATGAAGAGGTAATTTCAAATTCGCTGCTACCACCTGCAATAAGAAGATCAGGGTATCCATCACCGTTAGCATCGAATAAAACACTCTGCATATCTTCTTCATATTTTTTACCTGTAACCAGATCTTTACTTTTGAAAGTGCCATCCTTTTGTTGAAGAAATACCTTGCCGGATTGTTTAAAGGCGCCCCCGATAAAAAAATCTTCCAGACCGTCTCCATTCATATCCCCTACACTTATAAAAGGTCCTTCCTGAGAATATTTTTGCATAATCAATGGCTGGAATTGATAATCGAAAAAGGGGGTTTCTTTATGCTGAAAATCAGCTTTTATATTCTCAGTTACATCTTTGAAGAAAGAATCGGTAACAGGTTCAGGTCTGATGTATTCTTCCACCGCATCTTTATAATTTACTTCCAGTATTTTATTGACAGCGGGAAAATCTATCACCTGCATTTTTTCATCGGGCCATACAATCTTCAAAGAATCAGGTTTCATTTTGCCAAATCCAAAATGGAGCCGGTTATCTACGGTGGATAAATAACCTCTTACCGGGTATTGTTCCACCATTTGTTTGCGACTGCCACAATACGCATACACGATAGTTCCGAGACCGTCTCTGTTCAATGAATCTCCAATTAATTTAATAGTAATGTAATTGTTGCGTTTGGTGGTATCTTCATTCCTGTCAATATCATTCCGCATAATGAATGCGTTGCCATTGATATTGTTAGTAACAATATCAAGATTCCCATCATTATCAAGATCTACATAAGCAGCGCCATTTGAAATAGATGTTTGATCTATTCCGGCTTGTTTTGAAACATCTTCAAATGTAAATCCTCCTTTATTAATATATAAATAATTGCGGAGTGGTACAGGCCCTAAAGCAGTGAGGTGATCCCTTAAAATTTTCTGTTGTCCGGGATCGTTTTCAGGAATGCCGCTTTCCATGGCTAGTTGATGCCTGTATTCAAGAAAATCCAGGTTAGTAGGATCTCTTCCCAATCCATTGGTAATGTGTATATCTTTCCATCCGTCATTATTCAGATCGGCTATCAAAACACTCCAACTCCAGTCAGTTTCAGCTATACCTGCCATATACCCTATTTCACTGAAAAAAGGTTCTTCACGGTTATTGATATGTCTGACACCATTATTTAACTGAAGCATATTGTGAACGTATTCTGGCTGGTACCCTTTATCAATTTCTGTTTGGTGACGGGAATCGCTTAAAAATGAATACATCATTTTTTTACGTTCGTTAGTTTCAGGTTGCATATCAAGAGTAATGAGATCCGGGAGGTCATCATTATTTATATCTGCTGCATCCGTTCCCATACTGGAATAACTTTGATGTTTTATTGCTGAAGCAATGCAATTAGTAAAAGTTCCGTTTTTGTTATTAATCCATAAAAGATCATTCTTAATATAATCGTTTGCGACATAAATATCAGGGTAGCCATCACCGTTAAAATCACTAACAACTACACCCAACCCGTCACCATCTTCTATGATTCCTGCCTTTTTAGATACATCTTTAAATACCGGATGATCCATGCCCGGTGGAGTTCCTTCATTATGATATAATTTATCACCTGCAATTGCATTACTGTCTATTATATTATCCCGAAGATCATTAGGGCGATTGTCATTCAAAGTATGATTGAGCAGGTACATATCCATTCTGCCATCTTTGTCATAATCTAAAAAAACAGCCTGGGTAGAGTAGGAAGTGTCATCAAGCCCATATTCAGCTGCCTCTTCCTTAAAGGTGAGATTATGCTGGTTGATGAATAAAAGATTTTTTCTTTTGGAACCCGGTACCTTACCTGACACGCAAACATAAATGTCTGGCCAGCCATCATTATTAATATCAATAACACTTACGCCCGTACACCATTCATCAGTTGATACGCCCGCTTTCTTTGTAATATCTTCAAAATGAAAATTTCCTTTATTGATATACAACCTGGAACTTACCTGGTTTCCTGCAAAAAAAATGTCTTCTAATCCATCACGATTAAAATCACCAATCCCCACTCCGCCGCCCATATAAGTATATTCATTTACAAACATGTTTAAGGAATCATTTTCTACAATTGTATTTTTAAAATCAACACCCGTTTCTGATGCAGGGAGAAAACTAAAATAAAGTCCTTCCTTTTTCTTTGGCGTAGTACATGAAATTAAATTTATCAAAAGGATTAGAGCAGGTATGATAACTTTTTTCATAAATAAAAAAATAGGGAAAAATTATTGAGGATGATTTTTTCTGCTAAAATTAAAGATCTATAAATTTAAGCATCAATGTCCATTTTCCTGAAGAAATTAAGTAATTCTAAAATTGATCAGACATATGAAGAAATAACTAATTGCCAAATCATTTAGATAACCGTTCTCTATCTATAAAATCTTTTTTTATTTTTTATCTGCAATAAGATAAATAACACTTAGTGGAGGTAAATCAATCTTAATAGTACCAGTAAGTGGAGCCGAGTATGCCTTGAGAGTTGAATAATTAAGAGGTCCGCCTGTTGCAGTTGAAGGGCCTGTTCCATTCACATAAACCTGGCCGGAAAATGGAGGATTGTCGGTCCCTCCTGTCAGAATATACCAATAGTATTTGGTGCCGGCAGGGAAATGCTGAAAGTCAATGGAAACAGTATGATTCAAAGAACCTGAATTGATAAGAACGGTTCCGGCCTGCCCTGAAGAGAAGGTAGATGAATAAGTAGTAATATCATTATTGGTTCTTCTCAATGTATCATAAACCATCCTGTCTCCAAAAAATTTCTGAAAATAATAAAGGTAAAAAAATGAAGGTCTTGGATTCCATAACGGAGCCCCGGGTTCATCACCA
>JGI20206J14855_1000120_pt1 | contig 29440 bp, 37 predicted proteins | sample NGESurdeep092012_6_FD_14855 | JGI IMG/M metagenome (IMG submission 14855) | reverse complement strand
TAATCCAGCTCAGTTTTTTGAAAAATATTCTCTTACAAATGCATGCTCCTGGTTTTCCGTCATTTTATCAGTTTGCCTTATTTCAAATTTAATTTTCGAAAAGCTGAGGTCTGCCTTCAAAATATTTAATAACTCTACTTTGGCATCAGTAGGGCCAAACAACAATACATCACCATAATTTTTTATCAATCCGCCCAACTTTTTATAGTACTCCGCCTGCTGTTGCTGGTTTTTGTTGTGCATCATGCTTTCTCCCTTCTGCAATGTTTTCTCTTTTTCCTCATGTGTGGATTCGCATTCTACAATATTTGTTACCATAGGGTCAGCAATTTCCATTACATGTGCGCTCGCATGATCCATCCAGATGCCTAAGTTTTTTGTTTTTGCCATTGTCGTTTAATTTTGTGTGTAATTCAATTCATTCTTTTTATGGATGCTATTCCGATAACCATTTTATTGCTGCATCCATATCTTTATTTTCAAAAGTTTTCACTTTTGCCGGCATCAGAAACCCAAATGCTTTTACGGTATGATTCATCCATTCTTTATCAGAAATAAACGCAATCTTTTTCCAATCTTTAAAATATTTTATCCCGATTTCCATATCATCCTTTAAGGCGCCAAGTTTAAAACCTTTAAAGCTGACGCCCAACCGCAAAAGCACTTTCAGGTCTATCTTTTTTTTCACTGCTGCCTCAACTGCGGGAAAAACCACAGTTTCATAATCTGCCGCTGTTACTTCATCATCATAGCTGAAGCCAACAATATCATCAGGAATATTTTTAATCAGTGTTATCATTTTTTTATATTTACATTTCAATTCAATTGTTGACCTTCCATTTCCAGTTAAGAATTTCTGGTAAGTCCTTGCCGTATTGATGCACGTAATGTTTATGTTCAATCAGTTTATCCCGCAGTTGTTGTTTGAGGTAAGCTCCTTTGCTACCTAAATGCGGAAGGCGGTCTATGACATCTATCACCAGGTGAAAGCGGTCAATATCATTTTGTACCCTTAAATCAAAAGGTGTTGTAATGGTGCCTTCTTCTTTATAACCTCTTACATGCATATTGTGATTGGTACGACGATAGGTAAGACGATGAACCAACCAGGGATAGCCGTGAAAGTTAAAAATGATGTGTTTGTCTTTTGTGAAGATCGAATCATAATCTTCTTCACTCAGCCCGTGGGGATGTTCCGTGTGCGGTTCCAGCTTCATCAGGTCAACTACATTCACCACTCTCACTTTAACTTCGGGTAGGTGTTCCCGTAATATTGAAACGGCCGCAAGCAATTCCAATGTCGGCGTATCGCCGCAGCAAGCCATCACTACGTCAGGTTCGGAGCCCTGGTCGTTACTTGCCCATTGCCAGATGCCGATTCCTTCGGTGCAATGAATGACTGCTTCATCCATCGTAAGCCATTGCGGCAAAGCATGTTTACCGGCAACCACCACGTTAACATAATTACGGCTGCGCAAACAATGATCAAAAACAGATAACAGGCAGTTGGCATCCGGTGGAAGATAGACTCTCACCACATCTGCTTTCTTACTAATAACATGGCCCAAAAAGCCCGGGTCCTGGTGCGTAAATCCATTGTGGTCCTGTTGCCATACATGCGACGCCAATAAATAATTCAGCGATGAAATCTTTCTGCGCCAAGGCAGTTCCAGGCATACTTTCAGCCATTTGGCATGCTGACTAAACATAGAATCAATTATACGGATGAACGCTTCGTAACTATTAAACAATCCATGTCTTCCTGTCAAAAGATAACCTTCGAGAAAACCTTCACATTGGTGCTCGCTAAGCATAGAGTCAATCACCTGGCCTGTAGGTGCCAAAAATTCATCATACTTTCCAGTTGCGTCATCCCACTGGCGATTGGTTGTTTCAAAAATGGCTCCGAGCAAATTTGACAATGTTTCATCAGGACCGAATACACGAAAATTATGTTCATGATTATTCAGTTTCGCAACGTCCCGCAGAAACTTTCCAAGTACCATGGTATCCTGTGCTTTTACTGCGCCGGGTGAAGGAACATGTACAGCATGGTCATGAAAATCCGGCATCTGCAAATCTTTCAAAAGAATGCCTCCATTAGCATGAAGATTTGAACCCATTCTTCGATTCCCCTTTGGCGCCAGTTCTTTTAATTCCGGTATTAAAGTTCCATTTTCATCAAACAATTCTTCTGCCTTATAACTCTTCATCCAGCTTTCCAGGAGTGCGACGTGATCAGGATGATCTTCGTCCACAAGAAGCGGTACCTGGTGCGCACGGAAAGTTCCCTCTATCTGCAAGCCATCTACCACCTCCGGCCCGGTCCATCCTTTGGGTGATTTTAAAACGATCATTGGCCAGCGTGGGCGCATATTGTCGTTATTACTTCTTGCATTGTTTTGTATTTGATGGATGTCCCCAATTACTTCATCAAGCGTAGCTGCCATCAGTTGATGCATTTTTTCCGGATCATCGCCTTCAACGAAATAAGGTGTCCATCCACAACCACGAAAGAATTGCTCCAACTCATCATCTTCAATTCGTGCCAATATCGTTGGGTTACTGATCTTCCAACCGTTTAGGTGAAGGATGGGCAGAACCGCTCCATCAGTAATTGGGTTCAGTAATTTATTAGACTGCCATGAAGTTGCTAAAGGACCGGTTTCTGCTTCGCCGTCACCAACAACGCAGGCAACGATCAAATCCGGGTTGTCGAATGCGGCGCCAAATGCATGGCTCAAAGAATAACCCAACTCTCCACCTTCGTGAATAGAGCCGGGCGTAGTAGGCGCGACGTGACTTGAAATGCCTCCGGGAAAAGAGAATTGCGTAAATAATTTTTTTAGTCCTGCTTCATCCTGCGTTACATTAGGGTACACGTCACTCCATGTTCCTTCCAGATAAACATTGCCAACTATTGCAGGTCCGCCATGACCCGGGCCTGCAATATAGAACATATCTAAATCATACTTTTTTATAACACGGTTTAGATGTACATAGATAAAATTTTGTCCCGGTGTAGTTCCCCAATGGCCTACCACAAGCGGCTTTACATGTTCCAGTTTTAGCGGCTCTTTCAACAGCGGGTTATCATAAAGATATATTTGGCCTACTGAAAGATAATTGGCGGCGCGCCAATAGGCATTCATCTTTTGCAACATTGAAGGGGATAAAGTTTCCCTTACTTCAGGGTGCATTGTTTCTGTTTCCATTTTATTTATTTTAATTAATTTTTAATTTTTGAGAATTCCTGAATGATACATTGCAGCAATTTTTACTGGCTTCCGATAATGTGCCATACTTTCTTGCACGCTTTGATGCTTAATTTAAAACGGCTTCTTTAATTATATAATGACCCGCCATCTTAAGTTGGGCTTGCAATTCTTCTACCTCAATGGGTTTGCTCATGGTAAGAACCGCACTTTGCGGATTCAATTGTACAACCGCTTCTGTAACCTCCGGGATTTCTAACAAAGCCCTCCTCACATTGCTGACACAGCCTCCGCAGCTCATTCCTTTTATTTCATAATTCTTTTTCATTTCTTGTGTATTTTTGGTTAATTATAGGTTAGTCCTTTGATAGGCACCGGGAAAATAAAATCTACCAATACATTCTGGTGTGCCTGAGATACGTGCTCTTTAAATGATTTCATGCTGCGATGCATAGTTAAAGTATAATCTTTCCCAAGCTTTAAAACTATTTTTTCAAGATTTGATAATTCATTTTTTATTGCTGCTTCCCGTCGCTTTCTTTCCTTCGGTAATTCTTTATCAAGCTGCTCAATATTGCTTTTAAAAACTTTGTCAGCCTCTTTATAGAATTCAGTAAGAAGTGGGTCTGAAGAAAACGTTTTAATATGAGAGAATTTTACAGCAGACTTTTGATCAGACTTGTCAAACCTGTCGTCATTAACAGCGGCAAGTAGTGATATGTATGCAGGAAACTTAAGAAGTGATTCTTTTTCCTGTTTAGAAAGATTATTAAATTGTTCCATAATTTCGTTTTTTTAAGGAGATTCATACAACAAAGACCATAGCAATTTTTGAATCATCCTAAGCTCTACGCATTTGTATCCTTTTCATTTTTATCTATACCGCCCCGCTTACGTATAATTAGCACCGAACAATCAGCATGCATTGCAACTGCCTGGGAAACCGAACCAAGAAGAAACCGCTCCAACGATCCGTGACCATGCGAACCAACGACAATTAAATCGGCTCCAAATTTCTCGGATTCTTCTAAAATAACATGCTTTGGAGATCCTTTAATCACATGTGTTGTTATTAACAATGCTGCATTTTTATTCCGTAAGATAGCGGCCGTATTTTCAACTGCATCTTCTCCGTATTTTTTTGCAGAACTGTCAAGTTGCTCATAATAACCTGTAAGGCCACCCATAGGTGCGGCAGTTGACATTATGAATGAAGAATGATTGTAAGCTGATACAACGAGTATTTGTGTACCGGCAGGAAATGGTTTGCATGCAAATTCTTCTACTGCTGTTTTATTATAACCGGAACCATCTGTTGACACTAATATTTTCATGATTTAATTTTTGATTTGATAAATCAGTTTACATTTTCCCCCTGGTATGGCTAGTCGCAATGAAAACAGAGCGAAGTCGTTTGCCATAAATCATGACTTATTCGTAATTAACCTATGGGCCTGTATTAGCCAGGTCGCTTGACCCTTTTACACCTCTATTTACATTGAATTAACTATGCAGTTTCTTCCACGGCTTTTCTTGAAATTTCATTAATTGATTCTTTCAGGTCTTTTTCAATTTTAGAAATAAGACCAGCATTATTATCCGCCATTACTTTTTTAACAGCAACAATCAGCTTTTTCTTAATGGCTTTAACCTGCTTTTTTTTCATGATATAAAAGTTTACTATAAAAAATACATAGAAATTTTGGATACCTTTCCCTCGCTTTCTGATATAGATCAGGTGTACTCAATCGTAATTTCTATATCTGTATTTATTCATATATTTCGCTATTTGCGAATGACTTTACAGAATACAAAGGTCATTTCAATACATCAGCATATTGTTACACAATTCTCCGAATTGGTTACATCATTCACACATTTAAAAAATTTAGACATTCTTAATATTCTTTTTACCAGATACCTATGCCATCCCGTGTTTCCACCCGATTGAAACAAGCCACCAATTCATAGGATAAGTTACAATCATTCCTATAAAAAGAGCAAATGCTGCAATTCCCCAGAAGGCATAAGTATTTGGCAATGGCGCTGATGCTACAATGTGTGGTTGAATTAATTTCATTGTAAGCAACATACCAGTCATTAGCGTAATCATAGAAAAAAACTCAGCTCTTCCTCCCTTCCATAAAGACTGTGCTGAAGAATTTCCCATACTTCTCATTGCCGGATATTGAAACAGTATCCATCCAAAGAAAAATCCCGTAATATATTCAGCCATAAATTCGCTCCAGAAATTAACCCTCATATATCTACCAATAACCATTGCTGTCATTATTCCCAAACCATCTCCTGCCACGCAATGAATAACCGAGCCGGTAACTTTATTAAATACGGGTGTTACATAACTGTGGTGAACTTTCTTTTTTACATCCTCCTTTAGGTTTGCTATTCCCCATGCTCTGCATGTCTCCAGGTATAACAGCAATCCAATTATTGAGAAAAAGAAAATAATAATTGGCCAGCCGATTTTTAAAGGTTTCGATACGGAAGTATTAACATACAGAACGTCATAAATAACCCATAGCATCAGGATAAATCCACTCACATACCAGGATAAAACAAATGTTCCTGTTGTTAAAAAATCCAAAGATGATAGCAAGTCTGTATGACCCATTTTGTTTTATAATTTTAATCTTCTTAATCTAAGTGCATTTGCAATAACTGAAACAGAGCTAAAGCTCATGGCTAATGCGGCAATCATGGGCGAAAGTAACAGTCCGAAAACAGGATACAAGACACCCGCAGCAATTGGGATTCCTATTGTATTATAACCAAGTGCGAAGAAGAGATTTTGTTTTATGTTCCTCATTACTTTGTGACTTAGTAATCGTGCTTTTGCAACTCCATTCAGGTCGCCTTTTACTAAAGTGATGGAGGCACTTTCGATAGCAACATCCGTTCCGGTGCCCATGGCAATTCCAATATCAGCCTGCGACAATGCCGGCGCATCATTAATGCCATCACCCGCCATGGCAACTTTCTTTCCTTCGGACTGCAGGCGTTTTATCTCATTCAATTTATCTTCAGGAAGCATCTGGGCTTTGTATCCGTCCAAATGCAAAGTGTCACTTACTGCTTTTGCTGTCTCTTCATTATCGCCGGTAAACATGATTACCTTCATTCCTTCTTCCTGTAATTTTTGAATGGCTTCCTGGCTTGATGCTTTTATCTTATCCGAAATCACTACAAAACCAATTGCTTCATTTCCTTCTGATAAATAGGAAACCGTTTTGCCCAACTTTTGCTCGGCTTTACCCTGCTTCTCCAGGTCGGGTGCAATTGTTGCTTTCACCTGTTCCATTAATTTAGGATTACCTAAGGCCAATGCTGCTCCATTCAAAATCCCAATCACTCCTTTTCCTGTTACTGCTTCGAAATTTGAAACCGGTTTTATATCAACTTTCTTTTCTTCTCCATAACGTAAAGTTGCCTGCGCCAGCGGATGTTCGCTGCTACTGTTTAAGGAAATAATTTTTTGAAGAATATCATTTTCAGAATATTTACTATTAGCACTAATTATTTTTTCCACAGATGGTTTTCCTTCTGTGAGTGTTCCGGTTTTATCTACTATTAGTATTTCAATATCATTCATTCCCTCAAGTGATTGCGCATCTTTAATGAGCACCCCGGACTTAGCACCCTTGCCTACGCCGACCATTACCGACATAGGAGTGGCCAGGCCTAATGCACAGGGACAGGCAATAATTAAAACTGCAATGGCATTAATAAAAGCAAATACATACTTGGGCTCGGGGCCAACAAGTGCCCAAACAATAAACGTGATGATTGAAATACCCACAACAATGGGAACAAAATAACCGGAAATTTTATCAGCAATTTTTTGAATAGGCGCCTTCGAACGGCTTGCTGAATTGACCATTTCAATAATTTTCGCCAGCAGGGTTTCATCGCCCACTTTTTCGGCCGTCATCACGAACGATTTGTTTCCATTGATGGTGCCGGAGCTTACAGCATCTCCTGTTTTCTTTTCCAGGGGAACCGGTTCTCCTGTAATCATAGATTCGTCAATGATCGCTTCTCCTTCTTTTATACTTCCGTCAACAGGGATTTTTTCACCGGGTTTTACCCTCAGCAAATCACCTTGTATGATGGCATCTATTGATACTACCTGCTCTTTGCCATCAATAATTTTTGTTGCCTGGTTAGGAGCCAGTTTTAATAATTCTTTTATCGCACTGTTGGTTCTCCCATGTGCACGGGCTTCTAAAAGCTGGCCTAACAATACCAACGTTAGAATAACAGTAGCAGCTTCAAAATAAACATGCACGGTTCCATGTTCTGTTTTAAACTGATCAGGAAATATTGTTGGAAAAAGAATAGCAAACACACTGAAAAGCCAGGCCGCTCCCGAGCCAATACCAATCAAAGTAAACATGTTTAAATTCCAGGTAGTAATTGATTTCCACGCGCGCTGAAAGAACATCCATGTTGCATAAAAAACCACGGGAAGGCTTAGGGCAAATTGCACCCAGTTCCAATATTTTAAATCCATCAACTTGAATATTGGGTTATTGGGTATCATCTCCGTCATCGAAAGTATAAAAATTGGTATCGTAAAAATGACGGCTATTTTAAATTTATGCAATAGATTTTTGTATGTCTTGTCTTCCTCATCCACGTTTACTTTCAAAGGAACAAGCTCCATTCCACATATTGGACATGCCCCTGGCTCATCCCGGATGATTTGCGGATGCATAGGGCAGGTATATTGTTGTTTTGGTTTTTTAGTAGAAGGCTGCTCCACCAAATCCATCCCACAAACAGGACAATTTCCTCGCTTGTCGTAGGTCTTATCGCCTTCACAATGCATGGGGCAATAAAATATACCGGAACCGTTTGTCATTTGCCCTGAAGTTTTTTCGGGCAAAGTCTCCTGCTGCTTTTCTAAATGTGGATGTTTAGACTCTTTTTTTTCATCTCTTTCAATAATATTTTCATCTGTATTCTTCATTTCTTTTAATGATTTTTCAATTTCCCCTCAATTTTATCCAGCGAAGCTTTCAGTTTTTCAACGGCTCCATTTACTGCCAATTCATAGTCGTTCGCATTGGCTGTAACTGCAATTGGCTGCCTTCCTTCGAGGCGTGCTTCAATCATGCATCTCTTATCATTTTGTCCCTGTTTGCTTCCGTTCTCGTCTGAAAGATGCACCTCCAACCTGGTGATGTGCTCACTGAACCTGCTTAATTCATCTGTAAGCATAGCATCTAACTGGGATTCGAATGCTTCATGCACAGTTACGTTATGGTCTGTATTTATTTGTATGGTCATATTTTTGCTTTTATTTTAAATAAAGAATTATTTTTTAGATGTCGCGGTTCATTTTCTTTTTCGGGACCAGATAGCCCAGCCGACGATTAATATAACAACGATGAGTATAAAAATCCCCCAGCCCCCATACATTCCCCCAAAATAATTACCTCCATTATTGTGCATCATTGTTTATGTTTTTAAGAGTGAAAAAATATTGTTTAATGATTATTCATGCCTCCCATATTCATATTGTTCATCATTCCATTTCCGTTCATTCTTTGCATCATTGAACTCATTCGTTGGTTTCCCATCATGGTTCTGATCATTCCGGACATCATACTGGTATCACCTTTAGCTGTTTCCATCATGGCAGACATCATGTTTTGCATCATGCCAGGGTTATCTTTCAGCATATTCATCATTGAACTACGATTTCCCGTGTTCATCATTTGATTTTCCTGCATCATCATCCTGCCATTTTTGCTATTCATCATTGCCCCGATCATTTCCTGCGACATAGTACTATCGTTTGCAATTGCGTTCATAGTTTTCATTCTTGTTTCCTTATTTGAAAGGTCTTGCGTTTGTGCCGACGTGGACTGACAAGATGCGAATAGCGTTATTAAGGCGATTGCCAATGTCAATGTTTGTAGTGTTTTCATGATTGTTTTTATTTAATTATTTTAACGATTCTTATACAACAAAAGGTACTTCCTTAAATGCCCTTAATTATTACACAATTATTGGTACCGGTTACATGATTCACACATTTCTTGATTATTAACTTTTTGCTTTTTTATGATTATTTTTGTACAATTCCAAAAATAAAAATCTCCATTATTTGTCCTTTTACTGTGGCAATACATTTACAGTCCTTCGGAATAAAAGGCATTTACGATTTAGTCTCTTCATTCTAATAATTTATTTATTCAACATATCATTAACCAATCTTGCAATCATTACTTCTTCATTAGTTGTGATTACGCGAACGGTTACCCTACTTTCTTCGACCGAGATAATAGCTTCATTATTCATGTTCTTTATTTCATCAAGTTCAATTCCCAAAAAACCAAGACCGTCACATATTTTACTTCTTACTTCCGGCGAATGTTCACCAATACCTCCTGAAAATACCAATACATCCACACCTCCAAGTGCCGCAACAAATGAGCCAATCCATTTTTTTGTTTGATAACAAAACAGTTCGATTGCTTCTTTGGCATTACGGTTAGTATCTTCTACATCCATCAATTCCCGCATGTCGGAGCTCTTTTCTGACACTCCCAGGAGGCCTGATTCATGATTGATCAAATGACTAAACTCTTTTGGGCTAAGCTTTTCAAACTGCATTAAATACCAGGCAACACCGGGATCAAGATCACCTGTACGGGTACTCATTGGCAAACCGGATGCCGGTGTAAATCCCATGCTGGTGTCAATACTTCTTCCATCTTTAACCGCCGCAAGACTCGCGCCACTGCCCAGGTGCGCTAATATCACTTTCCCATTTGCAATATCACGTCCCGCCAAGCGATGTAATTCGTCCATTAGAAAAGAATAGGAAAGTCCATGAAATCCATATCGTTGAATTCCTTTTTCATAATAGCGCCGTGGGATAGATAATAATTTTGCAACAGCTGGCATATTGGTGTGAAAGGAAGTATCAAAACAGGCAACTTGTTTTAATAAGGGATAACGTTTACCAAAAACTTCTATCAATTTTATTTCTTCGGGTAAATGGTCGGGATCGTAGGCGCTAATCTTTTTTAATTCCTTTAATAATTCAGGAGTTATCAGTTCAGGTGCTGTATGACTCATGCCATGAACAATACGGTGACCGATTGCTTTTATGGAACCAAAACCTTCCTGTTTTTCAAGCCAGTCAATAAGGTTGTCGACAGCTTCGCTATGGTCTTTAGCCTTAATGGGGATAGAATTTTTTTCTTCAGAAACAGAACTATTAGAGCTAAGTTTTGCTTTTGGTGTGCCAATATTTTCTATCTGTCCAGCAAATATTTGTTGTAAAGGATCTTCAATTTTGTATAAAGAAAATTTAATGCTGGAGGAACCTCCGTTAATGGTTAGTATGCTTTCATCTTCAGGCATGGACTAATTTATTATTTTCAACTAACAGGCCCATATCAGCTAAAGCTTCTGAAGTTGATTGCCAATCCGTGTGGTGGATACTTTTGATGCCCACATCCGTCGCGATGTCTGTGAATATCTGCACGTCATCGATGTACACGACTTCTTCTGCAACGACCTGCGCCATATCAAGCGCCATTTTAAAAATAGCTACCTCCGGTTTTCTTATATGAGCGTAGCAGGAGGATACATAAAAGTCAAATATTTCATTGAGCTTAAATGTATCTATTCTATAAGCATTTAATTCTCTTGCTTCATTGCTAACAGCAACTATTTTCAATTCGTATTGCACTTTTAATTTTTTTATAAATGCTTTCATATCCGGATAAGGTGTGGTTAAAGAGAACATGAAGTTCCGAAATTCATTGAATGAAAAATCCCGCTTTTTATAAAACACAACCCGGTCAAGATATTCCTCCAGCGTTATTTTTCCTTCTTCAAAAGTCACAAACATGATTTTGTGCCGCTTTTCCATTTCAGCTACATCTAAATGGAATTTTTCAGCAGCAAGTTGCCTGAATTCATGCCCCCATCCGTCAGACAATAAAACGCCACCTATATCCAGGAAGAGGGTTGTAATCTTATTTTTATGTTGCATTTTATATTTTTTTAGACCTCACCCCGGCCCTCTCCATCCCGATAGCTATCGGGAGAGAGGGAGAAGAGGAGATATTCTACAAATTAGATTTATCCATTTCAATTCACATTATTATAACCTACAATAAATTACTGGGTGTTTGCCAATAATTATCAGCGTTGCCAAAGGATCAGGTTGTCTTCCAAAGGCACAGATATATTTTCGTAATTCGGAACGATGCAAGGTGTGTAATCACTAACAGGCCTGGAACCGTCCGTTTGTGCATCATATTCTCTTACGCCATTACCATCAACGTCAGAAGCTGGTTTCATTTTTATTTTAACCGGCGCAGCGCCATTCATTCCATCTGCATATAGTTCAACCAATACATTGCCAGGATTCAATCCGTTGAGTTTTAACTGTACACGAAAAAGATGCCCGTTGTCTTTGTCTTCGCTATGCACTTCTCCGAATTGTATATGGCTCCATTGCTGTTGAAGTTCATGATGTGCCTGCTCTATCTTTTTGCCGGCAGCGCCTTTTTCTGCGGCTCTTTTTTTATAGTTATCAGCGGCGGGCAGATAAAAGTTTTCTGTGTATTCCCTGACTACCCTGTTAGTAGAAAAATTCGGCGTTAGTATGGCCATACTTTTACGCATCCTGTTTATCCATTTTTCCGGAATTCCTTTTTCATTTCGGTTGTAAAATTCCGGAACGATCTGCTTTTCCAATAAGTCGTATAAGGTTTCTGCTTCCCTTGCATCCCAAGCTGGGTCTGCTCCATGTTCCTGTCCATCGCCTAATGCCCAACCAAATTCGGACGTGTATGCTTCCGCCCACCAACCATCCAATTCTGATAAATTAATTCCGCCATTAACCAGCACTTTCATTCCACTGGTTCCGGAAGCTTCCCATGGGCGTCTTGGTGTATTTACCCAAACATCTGCTCCCTGCACCATGTGTCGTGTGAGCAGCATATCATAATCACCCAGGAAAACAACATGGTTGTATAAATTATACTTTTGAATAAACTGAATCCATTCCCTGATCAATGCCTTTCCTGACTCATCAAACGGGGGTGCTTTACCGGCAATTACTAATTGTACGGGATGCTCTGGATTCGTAAGGATGTGTACAAATCTTTCGGGATCATGCAACAAAAGATCAGGCCTTTTATAAGGAACAAACCTGCGGGCAAAACCCAGTGTTAGTGTGTTGGGATTAAATATATGTTTTAGCGAATCAATGAATTCTGACGACTGGCCAGCAACATCCGATTGCGCAGCAAAGCGCTGCCGTGTAAAATTAACCAGTTCATTACGGGAATCATTGCGCATTTGCCAGAGTGTTTCATCAGGTATCTTATTAATTTCTTTTTCTAAAGTCTCCAACTCCCCTTTCCACCTGTTTTTACCACAGGCATCAGTCCAAACTTTGTCAGCAAAGATGCTATCCCAGCTTGGCATGTGTACGCCATTAGTAACATGCCCGATTGGAATTTCGTGTATGGGTTGCCGTGGAAACAGGACGCTGAAGAGATGCCTGCTGACATCTTCATGCAAACGGCTTACCGCATTCACCGTACCACTCCCACGAACAGCCAGGTAAGCCATGTTAAAACTTTCCGAGGTATCAAAGGGATTGACACGGCCGAGAGCCATCAGGTCATCGAAATCGACGCCGAGTTCATTTTTGGCGTAGTCACCAAAAAATTGCCACATCAGCGAAGGGCTAAAATGATCAAAGCCTGCAGCAACGGCCGTATGTGTAGTAAATAAATTTCCGGCACGGGTAACAGCCAGCGCAGCTTCGAATGAAACACCGTTTTCTTTCATAAAGTCATTCGCACGTTCCAATGTTAAGAAGGCAGCATGGCCTTCATTCATGTGACATACTTCGGGATGAATACCCAATGCCCGCAATAATTTCCAGCCGCCTATTCCTAAAAGAATTTCCTGTTTGATGCGCATATCCTGGCCTCCACCATATATTTCACTGGTTATGGCACGATGTTCAGGCAAATTCACCACATCATTGCTGTCAAGGAGATACAATTTCACCCTACCCACCTGCACCTGCCAGGTACGCAGCCAAACTGTATGTCCTGCTAAAGATATTTTCAGTCTTAACCACTCGCCGTTAGGTAAACGTAAAGGAGTAACGGGAAGCTGTCCCGGATCCGTAAATGGAAACATCGCCTGCTGGTTTCCATCTTTATCAATTTTCTGCCGGAAATATCCCTGCTGGTAAAGTAGGCCAATAGCCACTACCGGAACGCCAAGGTCGCAGGCAGATTTCAATTGGTCACCGGCTACATTGCCCAGCCCGCCAACATAAATAGGAAGCGCTTCACTTAACATAAACTCCATACTGAAATAGGCAATACAGGAAAGCGGGGTATTGGAATGTGCCTTCTGAAACCAGGCCGGCGTATCATTTAGCTGATCACTTAACTTTTCCAGCTCATTCATTTTTCCCCTGAAACCATCATTAGCTAATTGCTGCTTTAGCCGGTCACGGGATACTGTTTGCATCACAATCCATGGGTTATGAGTTATTTCCCAAAGTTCGGCATCGAGTTGCCGCCATAGTTCATCAGCAGCGTGGTTCCACGACCAGCGGAGGTCGATAGCAAGTCTTATAAGTGTTTCCGCGCCGTCCACATCAGCGGGTAAGAAACCGTACAATTGATTGTTATTAATTTTTTCTTTGTTCATCGAAATACTTTTATTAATTTTTGGCTGCCACATAAAGTTTTAATATTCGGTAACTGAGTAAAATTTCCGGGTTTAATAAAATATTAACAAGAAGTGGATTATTTCAAAAGCCACAAATACAATACCAACACTGTCTCTTGGGAAATAGTTTTTATATTATTTTTATGTTTTCTGATTGCTTAAAAAATTAAATAGATACACCTTCAATTTATTTTTCAAATTTCCACGTTTTGGATTCCTCCAATTCGTCATTTTTGAAAATATAAAATTTTGCACGGTATCACATAGGCAAAGAATTTAACTTAACTATTTACCATTTGATGATCGGTTACAAAAGCAAATTCTTTCCTAGAAGGAGAAATGCTTATTCCCACCCAAGCGTCATCTATCACGCTTCCAGGAAGAGAAATTATTTTTCGGTTTTAATTTTTTCGCCCAAATTTTATGACAGAAGTGACTACTCATAAGAAATGATAGTTCCTGTATTTGCTATGTCACTGGAGGCTCTCATAGTTCTTGATGAATTTGCGTTCACAGCACCAACGGCACCGCGTTCAGCAGCATCGATCTGCGAAACAGAAGATTTTTTTAGTGGCTTTTTTGTTTTTTTTGCCACTTCAGATGTCGGATTTTCTTTCTTGCTTTTATCAATCATGTTTGCATCAGGTGTGCTGGTGACTTCCTTTTTTAATTCTGTTTTGTTTGACATTATGTTATGTTTTATTTGTGAATATTTTAATTTTCAATTTTTAAAATCACCTGCTTATCAAAACAATTTTTCTTTTATGATTTCCGTAGTAGCAGGGTAAACTAATTCGTAATCCGTTGATAATAATTTTTGATTGTTATTAAATTTTTCTTTTTTCATCGGAATAATCTTATTTAATTTTTTTATTACCGATATATATTTCTATACATACCCAGTTTTTTCTTTCATTCGGATTTCCGCCTAAATAATGAAGTGTTTCGTTAAAATGCTTTATGCTGACAGGATAATTTAAAGGGCTAAATCCCTCAAGGGAACCGCTGATATAATATGCACTATCTGCTTCATTTTTTACAACGGGTCTTCCTTCGATACGTAAAGAGGAAGAAGATTGGATATTTTCAGTAATAAAATCCCCGGCAAAATGGATTGCGGTCGTATTTATTTTGTCTTGGTCAGTTATTCGTTTACAGCCGGTGGCTGTAATCAGCGTTAATAATAAAATATCTAAAATTTTCATCTTCAAATATTAAAAAGAAATAAGCTTTACATGATGAATAAAAAGTATTTAGAAAAGTTTATTGCCAAAGAGCATCTTCCATTGGCTAATAGCTTTTCATTTTTTTTAAGGTTAGACGTTTTCAATTTAGAATCGAAAGGAGGAAGAGAACTGCCAATCGTTCAACAGGCACAGGCAATCGGTGAGTGAGTCGATTTACCCGGGCTATTTATTCCAAAAGATTATGTTACTTTAAAATGTATCATTCTTTTTATAAATTAGTGCTGCCCCCCTTTATTTTAAATTTGAACCACCTTCTCCTATGCAAAGTTGGACGTATTAATTCATCTAAGTATTACACGTTTCACCGGATTTGTTACATCATTCACACATTAATGAGAGGTTAAATGCTTAACCTGAGATTTCTTAGGTGTAAAATGTTTGGAAATAATTTTTTATTGAAATTCAAACCACATAAGGTGATGGAAAATATAACAGGTATCTCGTATTTATTAGTAGTACAAATAAATCTATTTGCAGATTTTCATACTGAAGTGAAAGCGTTAGGGAGAAACATTTGATACCTGAAGTCTAGACGAACACTTTTGATAAATCAGAAGATTTCTTTAGTGATTTTTTTTTACCACTTTCTCAGGTGCCGGATTTTCTTTCTTGCTTTTATCAATCATGTTTGCACCAGGTGTGCCGGTGATTCCCTTTTTTAATAGGGTTCTGTTTGACATTATGTTATGTTTTATTCGTAAATATTTTAATTTTCAATTTTTAAAATCACCTGCAGATCAAAACAATTTTTCTTTTATGATTTTATTTGTTTTTATGATTTTAAGATTTATTGATGATTAATTTTTAAAAAAATTTGTTTAATTACTTCTATCAAATCGATTACCAGAAACATCTGCCAATATGAGTTTTTTCAACTTTAACAGTACAATTATCTTAACTCATTTTTCAGCAGTTTGAAATAAAAATTTTCTGGGGGCAAAGCTATATACCAAAGTAGCCAGCCGCGAGTCGTAATCCATTACAGGAGCAAACATTAAAATCAATAGCAGATTTCTTCTGTTTTGATATACTGTAAAAAAAATCATTCATTAATAATATTCGTAACGATAATCAAATCAAATTTAACTTCAACATCATTTCGCACTTTGATCATTCCAAATAAAGCGGTGGGTGGCTTAATGCCGAAATCGCTCATAAGCAAAGGATATTCACCGATAAAATGATATTGATTAATGCCGGTTTGTTTTCCTTCTACTTTAATCAATGCATTACGTTCAACACCTGCAAGCTTTATTGATACATTGATCTCTAAGTCGGTCCAACCCGAAAAAGTAAAGGAAGATCCGTGAGCGAACTGAGCATTTTGTAATTTAACGGATATGTCAGGGTACTGGTCGGCTTTCAACGAATGCTTCATATCCCTGTTCATCCCGCTATTGCCGCAATTCAACGACCTTACATCAAAATTAAAAACAGCATCTTTAAAATTAATTGTTGAGCCGGAATCTTTTGAAAAAGACATTGTCGGCCTTCCGGACAATAATTTTCCGGAGGAACAGGTGAAATCTTTTACATTAGTGATACCATCAATGGATACTTTACTTCCTTTTTCAAAAGAGTATGATAAAAACACCGGTTGAAAATCTTTTCCACCTACTCGGGGAGCAAATAAAATAATTGCACTTATCCAATTTGAAATTATAAAAATGCTCTTCATGATTATTGGGAATTAAAGTGGCGGAAAATAAATTCCGCCACCTGTTTTAATATAAGTTTCTATGACCCGATAATTTCTCAAAATGCAATTGATGCTTCAACCACTGTTCCATAAAATTTTCCACCATTAAGTATATTAGTAGGTACATAATTCTGATAAACCTGGTTTACATATTCTGCTTTCAACATAATATTCCTGGTAACAAACCATCCTACAGATCCGGCTTCCCTGTTAATGGTTATATTATTTGGATTGCCCTTCAAGGCGGCTGTTACTGTATTGTAGCGGAATCCAACCCAGAAATTTTCCTTATCTGCAGGAAACCTGTATATAATATCAGCCGCATATTGAGTGGCCTGGCGCATCGTTTTTTCTGTAATAGTTCTGCCATGAGTATCTTCAGCTGTACCAAAGAACTCCAGCCCTTTATACTTTAGAAAAAGGTTACCCATAAAAGCATTTACCTGTTCGCTGAACCCTGGATTGTATCTTCCTGAAAATGGGTTGTAATCATTTTCGTCATTTAATGTTGTTCCATTTGCAATACTTTGGCTCGACATTACATTGAAATAATGTGATCCTGTGCGATCTCCTCCAAATAAGGTATTGCTGTTAGCACTTTTATCTTCATAAAATGAACCCGATAATCTAAAACGGAGATCTTTAGTAATCTGTTTATCATAACCCAATTTTCCATGGAATGCTGCTGCATAGTAATTTACTTTCCCGGTTGCTGAATCAATCTTGGTGGCTGCAACAGTAGTTGGATCTAGTTCTCCATTAGTTATTCCGCCCATGGCGAACCAACCGGATTTATTATGATAATAAATCTCGCCACCTATTTCCGTAGCGAATTCGTCCATAATATAATTTTCTACAAAAGGATTGTAGATGGTATTGCCTCCATCAGTTCTACGAAAATGCTGGTCGCCATAATCTATATCAAATTGCCCTACTTTAATTGTAACGCTTTGCATAATCTTATTAATAATATCGCTGTGCATGAAAAGCAGTTTATCAAATTGTATATAGCCTCCTTTCACCCAGGTATCTTCATGATGCCTCGAAGCCAGATAAACAGTCAGGTTCACGCGAATCCCATCTGATAATTGTGCATCAATATTCATATTAGCCATTGCCAGGTCGAAACCATTTGTAAGTGGTAACAGGCTGTTTACATTTCCGTTGTAACCCGTTTCTGTAACCGGGATCGCTGTATTTTTATCTTTTAATGTTTGAAAGCTTTGTTCAAAGTTGCCACCAACTTTTACTTTCATCTTTGTAAATAGAGCAGTATCCTTTTTTGTAGTTTCAAACACATTAAGGCCGTCTTTATCATTAGGTCGGAAATACTGCATTTTTTGCGCAACTGCTGAAGATGTCATAAACACCAGCGCTGCTATCGATAAAAGTTTACAAGTTTTAAAAGTTGTTTTCATGTTCTAAAATTTATAAGGGTTACAGAAATTTTATTATTTATTATTTTTTAAATTCTATTTTAAAATGAATAGTTATATCATCGCTTACTTTCAATACTCCAAAAAGCGCAGTAGGTGGATCAATATTATAATCACTCATTTTAATGGGTTGCGAACCGTCAATATCAACGTTGCCTCCGGGGCTTGCCGTTACTTTTGCATGAATCGTGATTTGATGTGTAACACCTGCTATACTTAGATCGCCGGATGCCATAACATTTTCACCGGCCGGGCTTACCTTTATTGATTGTAAAGGAGAAGTCAGAGTAAATGTAATAGCAGGATGATCATCTGTCTTTAATGCTTTATAAGTTTTATTATTCATAGTGCCTCCTTCCGAACTTTTGATGGAATGTGCATCTACTTCTATTTTCATTGCAGTGATATTAAAGCTTCCATTGCTGTTCCAGCTAATGTTACTTGTTCCACTTACCTTCCCTGCTGTTTCGTCCCAATCGTGCAGGTTTGAGCCGCCATGAATGGTAACGTTATATCCATTATTAAGAAGATAATTGGTTTGTGCGGTTACATTACTCCTCCATAAGAAAAGCATTATAATTATTAAAAGATTTCTAAAAGATTTCATCGTTTTATTTTTAAATTGATTTTCAAATCATTTTATGGATTCATTCGTTCAAACACGAGTCCTGCAATAATTCCCTGCAATAATCCAAATACAAACCAGGTGACCGTCATTTCCAGGGAAACTGTTATAGCACTGTATAATAGCCACATGGTGGGGAGAGTTGCGACCAAAACATATATAAGTCCGAATTCAATTCCACGTGAGAGAAAAGAGCCCGTTAATATTCCCTTAACCCTGTTCCAAAACCATGAAAGTGCCATGGCTATAATGAATGGGTGAATATAATAGAGCATCGCACGACTGGCCTGATCATTAAAAGCCGGATCAAAGTATTGCATGGCCACGCCAGGAAGTAACCAAATTGTAAGATATAAACCAAGCACACTTAATATCAGTATTACAAGCCCTGCAACCAACCCCGGTATAATTATTTTTTTCATTGTATATTTTGTTTAAGTTTAGTTGTTCTTCGTTATTTAAAAGATTTAGTTAGTTTACTGTACTCCTTCATGGTCTGTTGCTTTTTCAATAACAGGTTTTGGAATTTCTTTCAAGGCAATTTTTCCAGGTCCATCATAAACTAAACCTTTCATGGTTGCACGTCCGTTTGTAGCCGGTTTTGTTGGTTCCTGTTTGGTTGAAATCTTCGTTTTCTTTTCAATTGTAGTTGTCATTTATTTTATTTTTATGTGTTAAATAAATTGTTTTATTCATTCCCAAAACTCTTCATAATATCAGTTTATCTAAATGATCTCAATCTCAAAAAAATATGATTTTCATCATTCAGTTTTAAAATTTATTTGATTATCAGAAGAGCTTGTCTCTTATGATCTCCGGTGTTGCCGGATCAACCAATCCATAATTATGCGACACTAATTTTTCATTCTTATTTTTATATTTTATTCGATTCAGAATATGAGTGATCAGAGCGATATGTGTTGCTTTCTTGTTGTCTGCGTTCACTATAAACCATGGAGCATGTTTGAAATTCGTTTTAAGCAACATTTCATCCCGGGCATCTGAATAATCTTTCCAGTGCTTTTGTGCCACCTCGTCAACAGGACTTATCTTCCATTGCTTCAGCGGATCTTTTTTGCGGTCATATAATCTTTTTTCCTGTTCTTTTTTGCTGATATCCAAATAATATTTCAGAATAATGAAACCTCCGTCAACCAGGCCATTTTCAAATGATTCTACTTCTGTGAAAAATGATTTGTATTGTTTGTGGGTGCAGAAGCCCATTACCTTTTCAACGCCAAGGCGGTTGTACCAGCTTCTGTTAAAAAGAACAAATTCTCCTGAAACCGGCAGGTGAGCCGTGTAGCGCTGAAAGTACCATTCCCGTTCCTGGAAGTCAGTAGGCTTGCCCAAAGCCACTACTATTGTTTCCCGCGGACTCAGGTGTTTGATAATCCTTTTTATCGTTCCGTCTTTGCCGGCTGCATCTCTTCCTTCAAGTATCACAAGAAGTTTAATATCAGAAGCAATGACTTCCTTTTGCAACTTCACCAACTCAATAAAGAGTTCATGCAATATTTCTTTCTTTTTCTTTTTAGTTTTCTTTTCTTTTTTGATTTTGATGCCAGGTTGCGCTGGCTTTTCTTTCAGCCCGTCGACACCAAGTTCCAACAGAGTTTCTGTTTCCGTTTTCATTTTTTTTAAAATTTTGATTGTGATTTTATATAATCATGTTATAGCGCCTTAGCCGTAGTGAAAAATCAATAGCTGTTTACCAAAGGAGCGCTGACACCTGGGTGATGGCTAAATTGCGATTCGTCAAAAGCGGGACAATCTTTTAAAGAGTTGATAGATATATCCAAAATAACTTTGGAATTTTCCCATTGTATTTCTTTTATCGTTCCGGTTTCAATCAAAAATTTTTTACCGCCAAACCAGTTGTGTGAATCAACCACCAGGTGCATAATTTGCCATTTGACATCGTCGAAAATAAAATCACTTACGTGGCCAAAATCTCCGTCAGAGGCGTGAATATGATATCCCATAATTTTTTTTGTGCTTCTTAAATGGAGATCATCATCACTTCTTTTATCGTTAGGGTCAGCCTCTTTCATTATCTTTTCATCTGTGATAGGAACATTATCCATGGCTGCTGCTGAGCCACCGGCATAAAATCCGCTTCCACCATACCTTTGCCAGGCGTAGTGCCCATATAGTTCCATAACCTGCTGGCGCGAAACGGGTTTATCCGTATCTATATCCGGGCTGGTCCTTATTTGTTCCTTGCTTAGATTTACGGGAAATATTCCGGGCATTGCATTTCTTTTTACAATGGCTTGTGGAGCGATAAGCACCATCCGGTAACTCAACCAATTACCTGTTTTTATTATAATGTAACGGATTACCCATGTGGTATCTTCGAAGTAAAACTCTTCCACTTTTCCAATATTACCATCCGTGGCTTCCAGGTTGTAGCCAATTAAATTATTTATATTGATTTGCATAATCTATTTTTTAGTATGGCTTAATCATTTTAATCTATGTTTTATTTTTTAATGACCAAATTTCCTAATTTGTCATTACCGCTTTTTAATCCTTTTTCTTTTGCAACATTGCAAAGTGTTTTACATACGCATAAGTTTATTGTGTAAGTTAAAATGGTATTTTCAGTCATTAGAGCTCAATTTCCGTAAGTCCATTTTTCCTGGGCAACATCGGCATTGTTTCAATTTAGGCTGATCTTTTAGATAGCTGTAAAGGGGAAGCTTCCTTCAATAAAGGATTATCAACAAATAAAAGAGTGAAGCGTGTCCACTTGCCTTCTTTTGAAGCTACTATTACGTCACTTTTATTTGACTGAAGGATACTTTTTGTCATTCCTAATCCAAAGCCCAGGCCTCCTGGTTTGTGTGTAAAACCCGGGATAAATATGCGTTTTAAATTATCCTTGCTGATACCGCATCCATTATCTTCAATCTGTAACAAACACCTGCCGTTAGAGGTTTTTATCGTCAGTTTCAATACCCCTTTTGGTAGAGGCATTGCTTCTATTGCATTAAGAATTATGTTGGTCAGCGCGATTTTGATTTTCCGGCTGTTTGCAACTATCTCAGCATCCTTTGAAATATAATTTTTAATTACTTTAATATTTTTAACTTGTATTCTGTCGTACAGAATATCCAATACTTCATCAAGAATAACACTGAGGTAATTTCGATCTTCTCTTATTTCCTCAGATTGCTGAAATTTAAGTAACTCTGTGATCAGGTTATTTATTCTTTTGGAGCACCGCTCAATAATTTCTATATATCCATTCAGTTTATCATTCTCAACAGTAGAATGAAGTATTTCGGCAGATAGAAGAATAGTGGCTAATGGATTCCGAACTTCATGCGCCAGAACTGAAGTATATTCAATCAAATTCTCTTTTGATTTCAGTGCCTCTTTCAGAAGATAATCAGCATTGTTATAGTCAGGGTCGACTAATCGTATATTTGGATAACTTCGGGATTTTAGTTCTTTAATTTTACGGGTTTCCTTTGGATTTTCACGTGAATGAGTCACAAGCCTTTTTCCTGTTTCCGTTGAAGTTTTTGTGGTTTCCATTTTTATGTATTTAATATATAGTGAACCATTTTTATAATTCTGATTTTAATACCGTTCCATTTCCATTTCCATTTAATTCAGCACCATTTTCTTTATTAGCTTTTTCCTGTCCAATACCCATAGTTAAAGCAGTTAAACCTGCCAGGCTGCCCAATTGCATAGTATCTACGGCCGAGCTTGGCACAATTACAATTGTTGAGTTTTGCTTCAACCCTTCATAAAGCATATTCATCGCTCTCAAATGCAAAGCAACCGGGTTGTTGGTATAAGTCTTAGCCGCTTCGCCAAAGTTTTCAGCTATTTGTCTTTCAGAATCTCCGAGGATTACCCTTGCCTGTCTTTCCCTTTCTGCCTGCGCCTGCATGGACATTGCATTTTCAAGAGCTGGTGGAATTAAAACATCTTTAACTTCCACAGAATTTACGTGTATGCCCCAGGGCTCTGTTCGTTCATCAATAATTTTTTGTAACGTGGTGCTTATCTTATCTCTTCCCTCAAGCATATCTGAAAGCATTGTCTTCCCAATAACATCCCGCAATGCGGTTTGCGATGCCCAACTGATAGCGCTTAAATAGTCTGCCACTTCCAGCGCCGCTTTTTGCGGTTCCAACACTTTCCAGAATAGTACCGCATCCACATCAACCGGAACGGTATCTTTTGTAAGTGTTTTTTCTGCTTTGAAAGAAGTGGTGATTACCCTGGTGTCAATCCAGTAGGGGATAGTATCTATAATGGGGAAAATAAAAAATAATCCCGGTCCGCGAAGCGATTGAAAATGTCCCAAACGCAAGACAACTGCTTTGTCCCACGGGTCGGCAATCTTGATAGCAGAAGAAATTATCAGTGCCAGCACCAGGAATACGCCGAAAATGATAGCGCTTAATACATAATCCACCGGGTTAAATTCGGCACGGGCCCATATTATCCCAATGATAAGAATTATAATAAATATAAATCCTGAAAATAAACTTTTACTTTTCATTTTTTGCCTCCCTTATATTTTGTAGGATCATTTCATTTTTTGTGCTTTCAACCTTTTTCTGAATAATTTGATTATAATTTTTTTTATAATCAGACGACATAAATTTTAATATCATTTGGATTTGCTTTTTTAATGGCTCATTTTTAAAAAATCTATTATTTTATTTTTTTCACTTTCGGTTAAGAGTCCTCTTGATTGCATATGTAGCCCAATCGTTTCCCATTGTTCGGATGAAAAGGAAGAAGGAGATGGAGTGTTGTGGCATCTCTGACAGTTTTCTGCCCATAATTGGGCTCCCGATTTAGCGGCCACTGCTTTCGAGGGGGCACAACCATTAAAAGATAACATAATCATTATACCAAACCATGTAATAATGCCTGCTACTATTATTTGAAGAGATTTATATTTTTTCATAATTGACATTTCTTTAAAGCTGAATAGAAAATTGCAAATACATTGAATTGGAAACTGTTTTTCCTGTGTATGCATCTAAAGCCTTGCTGGCAGTGCTGTTGCCTTTGTAAGATTCATAAGTCACTTTTACGACAGTTCTCCATGTGATCCAATAATCCAAGCCAATTGTTACAGAATGCTGATCGCTCCCCCATGTAGAATTGGAAGGAGTATTATAACTGGTGTATCTGCCAGCTAATTCAACATCTTTTAGAAAACTTTTTGAACCGGTCGGTCTCAGGGATAATTGTGCAAATCCCGTTGCGGTTTGGTTCTTAAAAGTATAGTTTTGGGTAGAATCAACAGGACTGGGGTAGGTTGCGTTACTGATGTTAGCTATGTTATATTGCGCCTTGACATTTACTAAAACCGGGTTGAAGGTTTTTACATAATTTAAATCAAATGCATACAGATCGCCTGTTACATTTTGAAATCCTGAATTCCTGTCTCCCACTTTCCCAAACATGCCCGATACGCCAAGTTCTAATGAAGAATTTGAAAAAGGAAGTAGTCCCAAACGGGCGGTGATGGTTTTATTATTGTTATTATCAACAATATTACCACTGCTTAATGAACCATCTGCCTGCAACTGGTTTCCGTTAGAAAGAGCCACATCATAATTCATCTTCATATTACCCATCGGTAAACCGCCTTCCACTTCAATCCCATAATCCGTAGGTGTCATATCTGCAATTCCCATCGGGTCTGTTGCTAATTTATCAATCCATCCCGCCGCTAATCTTTTGGAATAAGTTCCAAAAGGTAATACAAGATAGCCTGCTCTTATAATTAAATTAGGCCTGACATAATAGGAGACATCGGCCCAGTTTACGCTCAGCCCATTATTATTAAAAGAAGGTTCAAATTCCATTAGGAATTTCGTACCATGCCGCCACAATAGCATAGGACTAAATTCATAATTGTCTGCATCAGCCAAACTATTGGTTTTAGAAGTTAAAGTGATGCCATTTAATGTGTTCGCAGTTTTATTGGCAACAAAGCCAAAGGTTGCAAGTCCCACCACCATAAAATGATCTTCTCCCTGCCTTGTATCATTAACTTTTTGTTCCAATGTGGATAATCTGTCCAGAATAGTAGAATCGATAACGGAATTGTTTTGTGCGAAAAGATGGGCATAGCTACCAGTTGCAAAGACTATAACCAAGCCCCATTTTTTAAAGGTTTTATTTTTCATAAATAATCATTTAAATAATTAAAATAAAAGGGTTTATTTATGTTTGGCAAGAGAGCGGATGTAATTTACCAGTTCCCAACGTTGCTTGTCGGTCAATGAATTTTTATAAGCAGGCATCGGAGTATGTCCGTCACCGATTTTCCAAAACAGAGATCCATCCGTTTCACTCTGTACAGCTGCAGACGTATGATCAGCTGGTTTTGGGTTGAGACTTGCTGCTGCCGGACCATCTCCCTTTCCGTTCTTTCCATGACAGGGTGAACAGGTATTGACGTAAAGTATTTTAGCATCTTTTAATACACTTGTATTTCCTGCTAATGGATTTTTCAATGCATTCGCCGATGCAGGCGCATTCCATAATTTTTTTGTTTGTCCATTTGCCTGGCTACAAACTATGGAGCCTGCTAGCAATAATGTAAAAGCGGGAATCAATTTAGCGCACCTGATTTTTATTAGTAACTGTATTTGTTTCATTGTGGTTCATTTTAATGTAGTTGGAATTTGTTTTATTCAAATTGGATATATTGCGATTTCTATTAGCATATGGGACAAGCCTCATCCCCAGTGCAACAATATTTTCACTTTTACTTTTCATACCTTCCTAATTTCATAATCTTTTGATTAATAGTTGCCGTCATTCCAACCATTGCCAAAAAACATCTTTCATTTTGTAATAGCTTTTCATTTCTTTAAGGTTCAATATTTCAATTTAGAAAGAAATCGACTACCTCACCGATTGCCTGTGCTTGTTTTTGAATGATTACTTCAAAACGTATCATTTTTTTTATAAATTAGTTTGACCCTTTATTCTAAATTCTAACCACCTTCTCCTATGCAAATTTGGATGTATTAATTCATCTGAGTATTACACATTTCCCTGAATTTGTTACATCATTCACACATTGTAGAGAGGTTAAATGTTTAACCTGAGATTTGCTAAGCGTAAAATGTTTGGAAATAATTTTTTATTCATATTCAATACACATAAGATGATGGAAAATATAACGGGCATCTCCTGGTAATTAGTTGTATGAATAAATCTATTTACAGATTTTATACTGAAGTGAAAGCGTTGGGGAGAAAAGATTGGATATAGTGCGGCACTTACTACTTCGACTGCCTTTCCCATCCAACGAATCTTAGAAATAAACATAGCTTCCGATAAACGCGACGTGTAAAGTATTTCATAAATCCAATGTTCAGTTTTCCTTTTTGCTAAAGTTTATTAACGGTATAGATTACACGAATATTTATATTAAATGATTTATGATTTATATTAACTTCTTATGGTGGGATTGCTGATCCGTTCCTGCAAGCCAATAAATGAAATTCCAAACGGCGCTTCATTCATTATATAGGCATGCTTTTAATTTTTGAATTTGAAGACCATAGGACGATAATACCTACATCATTTTATTTATGCCTGTCATCACCTTTTTTTTTGTCTCCGCCCTCTTGCCTGCCCGTAGGTGCGTGCATTGGATGCTGTTGCTGAACATGCGGGGATCTTGACAGCGTTGTATGCGATTGGCTTACAGAACGGGTATTCGTATGATTAGTCTGTGGTGTTTTATTCATTTCCCGTGTTGGTCTCGGTGCAGAAGAATTCATATTATCAGGTTTATTTGAATGTTTGTAAGTTGTATTATGTACCGCATGTGTGGTCGCAGTTCTTTGTGTGGTATGGCTTTCTGGCTTTGATTTTTTTGCAAAGGTCGCGTTGCTCTTTTCAGTTAAAGAAGAATTGCTTTTCGTTGCGGTCCTTTCGGTGCGCACATGTGACGATTGCTGTGGTGTGGGCTGTAGGTGTTTTTCATTCCTGGCAGTTTGTTGCTGCGCAGAAGGCCTTGCAGAAATACCACCGGGTCCGTTAAAACTCCTGCGGTTATTACTCCGGCCTGAATTGCTTACACCAGTGCGATTTACATAAGTATTATGAATAACGGAACGATTCACGTTGGCAACTGCCGTATTGTACCGAAAGTGACCTCCTTGCCACTTTCCGCCATTATAACCTCTACCGCCATACCCATATCCGTAATTTACACCGCCATAAAACCCAACCTGTGAACCCCAGTAACCTTGCTGCCATCCATAATAGCCGCCGGAGAAACTCCAATATCCCGGAGTCCATAATAAACCTTCAGCTGGAGGGAGCACCCATTCACCATCTACCCAATAATAACCGCCGGAATCATAGGCCCAGTAACCCGGACTCCATAAATATCCATCAACAGGACATGAGGGTTGCGAATACACCCGCAACATGGGTGGGGCTACACGAATGGAAAGGGACGCTGATACTAGCACCTGTGAATAGGTTTGCGGTATTGAAAATGTTATCGCAGATAATAAGACGAATACTTTTATAATATTTTTCATGATTATTTTATTAATGTTCACCACCTTTTAATTTCCCGGAGTATAAGATCATAAAGGTGCACCTGTTAGTGATGGAAACTGTTACATGATTCTTTAAATTAATTACATGATTCACACTTTTTATAAAAGACATTTTTTTATGGTAATCATTTCTATATTATTTTAATAGATGCTTTTCCGCGACTACGGGTGGTGTCAAATTTTCACTTTGGTAATTGTTTTTGATTTTTTTTTGAAGAGTACCCAAAAGTCAATTTTTAAATTTCATCTGCCTTCGCAGATAAAATGAACCAAAAGGAATTTCTACCAGGGAAACTGATGCTAATATCCACGAAGGCATTTATCTTAATGTAGGCATATCATTTTCCAGAATTTTTTTCTTCTCCTGGTATTCATCCTTAGTGATTTCTCCTGCAGCAAATCGTTTCCGTAAAATATCAAATGGCGAATCGTTCTTCATTCTCTGGCCCGGGATATTATAAGGCGTGGCGAATATCCAAAAAATCATAATTATCCAAATCACCCACCATATCATGTTCATGCCCCAGTAACTGTTATTGTAATGCATTTTTTTATATTTTTAAATTGAATAAATAATAATGCAAAGTTGATTGGTTTTATATGATTTAGTATTATACAATTCCCTTTAAAGATTACATGATTCACACTTTTTATAAATGTTGGGTTTGAGTACGATCCAGGCATCGATGCCTAAAAATATACTTCTGTGGACCAACTAAGATAAAATGGTTTGACATTTTCTTGCTGTAAGTTTGTAACTTCTTTCAAATAATAGCTATATACTTTGGACATACTTTCCATTATAACAATCCTCATAATTATCAGTGCCGGTTTTTCTTATTTGAACGAAAGGTTTGTAAAGTTACCGGGGGCGATAGGAGTGATGACCATGTCAGTTTTAGCATCTATTGTTGTGTTAATCATCGGTAGAATCGGCGACGAAAAATCCAACCTGCTAACGACACTTGCTCATAATATTAATTTCTCTGAAGTATTGCTGAACGTTATGCTGGGCTTTTTGCTGTTTGCCAGCGCCCTGCATTTCGATTATCAAAAACTAAAAGTATTGCGAAGGCAAGTATTGATTTTGAGCACACTGGGCGTGGTGGTTTCTACAGGTATATTTGGGGGATTGCTTTTTGGGGTGGCTTATCTCTTGCATATTGACATTCCTCTTATCTATTGTTTTGTTTTTGGCGCTCTCATTTCACCGACGGACCCAATTGCTGTTAGCGCTATTATTACAAAATCAAAAATTCCCCCAAAGTTAGCAACCATTATCTCCGGCGAATCTATGTTTAATGATGCAGTTGGGCTCATTCTCTTTGTAACATTCTTGGGCATTACCAAACAGTCCACTAACAGTATTTCAGTAATTGAAACACTGCGTTCATTTGGCACCCAGGTTATCGGTGGTGTTCTTATTGGTTTGGTAATGGGTTTTATCGCTTACCGGCTTATTAAGTCTATAAAGGATTTCCAATCCATCTTTTTAATTTCAATCGCAGTAGTGCTGGGCATTTCTGTGGTAGCTAATAAATTTGATGCGTCCATACCTTTATCTGCAGTGGTGGCAGGGCTTGTGGTAGGTAATAATAGTTTTGGCAAAGATCATCCGGCTACCCAGTTTCTAAATCGTGTATGGCAATTGTTGGATGGGATTCTCAACACCATTCTTTTTGTAATGATTGGGTTGCAACTATTGATATTGCCATTCCTGAGACATTTCTGGCTGATCGGGCTGATCTCGATTGTGATCATACTTATTGCAAGAATGATCAGTGTATCATTAATTGCTTTTTTTGAATTGCGAAAAGTGAACCTTGTAAATCTTTCTATATTAACCTGGGCTGGCTTACGTGGTGCTATATCTATAGCCATGGCTCT
>JGI20206J14855_1000112_pt1 | contig 30477 bp, 22 predicted proteins | sample NGESurdeep092012_6_FD_14855 | JGI IMG/M metagenome (IMG submission 14855) | reverse complement strand
ATCTCTGCGCCATTTGGAAAGCCTGGAATATGATCATGTTTTGATTTTGTCCGGTGATCAGTTGTATCAAATGGATTTTGGAAACATGTTTCGCACGCACGTAAAAGAAGGTACCGATCTTACTATTGCCACTATCCCTGTAACCGAAAAGGAAGCAACAGAATTTGGTATTTTAAAATCAGATGAAGACAACAAGATTGTTTCATTTATTGAAAAACCAGGATTGGATGTATTGCCAGACTGGATAAGCGATACCAAAGAAGAAATGCAGTCAGTGGGCAGAAACTATCTGGCTTCTATGGGTATTTATCTTTTTAAAAAAGAAGTTTTGTTTGATCTTTTGGAAGTGCAGAAAAAGGACGCAAAAGATTTTGGGAAAGAAATTATTCCCTTTGCTATAAAGGATCATAAAGTTTGCAGTTACCAGTATGGAGGGTATTGGACAGATATTGGAAACATTTCTTCTTTCTTTGAAGCTAACCTGGGATTGACGAAAGAACTTCCTCCTTTTAATCTTTTTCACAATGAGGAAAAAGTATATAGTCGCCCGAGAATGTTGCCTCCTGCAAAAATAAGCGGAACCTATCTTTTAAATACCATTGCAGGCGATGGATGTATTGTTCATGCAGAGCGAATTGAAGATTGTGTTATTGGAATTAGAACAAGAATTGGGTATGGAACAAAAATTTTTAATTGCTATATAATGGGAAGTGATTTTTACGAAACCATTGAAGAAATTAATTTTGATACAGAGCGAGGCATTCCTAAACTTGGAATAGGGGATAACTGTTACATACACAATGCTATCATCGATAAAAATTGCAGGATCGGAAATAATGTAAAAATCAATGGAGGCAATCACCTGGCAAACAGGGATGAGGAATTATATACCATTAAAGATGGAATAGTAGTTGTGAAAAAGAATTCTATTTTACCTAACGATTTTGCAATAGAATAGATAAGTCACCTTTTTAGAAAATTATTTTTTCTTGTTTTATAAAAATGTTATGAGTACACATTTTATTTCAAAACAAATTTATGCCATCACAACATCCTGTTCCGAAACATAAACTTACTTTCAAGCAAATCATCAACATGAGTTTTGGATTCTTCGGAATTCAATTTGGATTTGCTTTACAGAATGCTAATGTTTCCCGTATTTTTCAGACACTGGGTGCTGATATTGACAAAATCGGATTTTTATGGATTGCCGCGCCGCTTACCGGGTTACTGGTGCAGCCAATTATTGGCTATTGGAGTGACCGCACATGGAATCGGAAATGGGGAAGAAGAAGACCCTTCTTTTTTGTTGGAGCGTTACTCGCATCAATTGCTCTTTTTTTAATGCCTCAATCAACCATGCTGTGGATGGCTGCAGTTTTGTTGTGGGTATTGGATGCTTCCATCAATATTTCTATGGAACCTTTCAGGGCTTTTGTGGGAGATAAATTGCCATCATCTCAACGAACTACCGGCTTTGCTACTCAAACTTTTTTTATTGGCCTTGGCGCCGTGATAGCATCGTTATTGCCTTATATTTTTACCAATGTATTTCATATTAGCAATACGGCACCCGCAAGACAAATAGGCGATTCTGTAAAATATTCTTTTTATATCGGGGCAGTAGTATTCTTTGTTTCTGTGTTGTGGACCGTGCTGACTTCTGATGAACTTCCTCCGGAAGACATAGAAGAATGGAAGCGGGAAAAATCAGAATCGAAGGGCATGGTTACTGCAATAAAAGAGATAACCAATGGGATTTTCTCGATGCCAAAAACAATGGCTCAACTGGCAGTGGTACAATTTTTTACTTGGGTAGGTTTTTACTGTATGTGGCTATATACTACTGCATCTATTGCTCAAAATGTATACCACACCATTGACACTACTTCAAAAGCTTTTCAGGATGCGGGCGATTGGGTTGGGGTGATGTTTACGGTATATAGTGGGGTTTCTGCGATCACTGCTTTTTTATTACCTATGCTTGCAAAACGCATCCGCCGGAAATATACTCATATGCTTTGCCTGATCATTGGCGGCATTGGTTTATTCTCGCTTATTTTTATAAAATCACCTTATATACTTTTGTTACCAATGATAGCAGTAGGTCTCGCCTGGGCTTCTACTCTGACGATGCCTTATGCAATTCTTGCAGGCGCTTTGCCTCCAGCTAAAATGGGATTTTATATGGGTGTATTTAATTTCTTTATTGTGATCCCACAATTAGTAGCCTCATTTGTGATGGGATATCTTATTAAAGATGTATTTCACGAACAAGCGATATATGCATTGGTAATAGGAGGAGTCTCTATGGTAATAGGAGGTATTTTTAATGTGATCGTAAGAGATGATGATGAAAAGATTCCTGCTGTAATGGAGTATGGAACTGTGTTTGAATAGTTACAAATTGTTACAGAAATATAAAAAGAATAAAAAGATATTCATCGCAACATTTTCGCAGCAGTTCATCTGTTCAGTTTTAGGCAATTCTTAGCTTTTTTAAAAATATTTTTACATGAAAAAAACATCTTTTGTTTTAGCCTTTACATTTTATATTTTTGTTTCTTCGTATGCACAAACAGATACCTACAACTGTTACCCTACTAACTGGTGGACAGGAATGAAATGGAATAAAGTGCAGGTAATGATTCACGGAAAAGGAATGGGCAACGCTGATGCATACACGATAACTTATCCCGGAATTAAATTAGAAAAAGTACAAAAAGTGGAGAACAGTAATTATGTTTTTCTTAATCTTAATATTACGGCTTCTGCAATGCCCGGGATCCTAAAAATAAAAGTAAAAGAAAATGGTTATTCTTTTAATATTAATTTCCCCATAAATAAACGTCGTTCAGGAAATGGAACTTCTTTTGCGCAAGGTGTTACCTCAAAAGATTTTATTTATCTCATCATGCCAGACAGGTTCAGTGATGGAGATACCACTAACGATCGTGTGCCGGGTATGAGGGACCAAAGTCTTGATCGGAGTGCTGGTCATTCCCGGCATGGAGGCGATTTGAAAGGAATTGAAAACCATCTTGATTATCTGAAATCACTTGGTGTTACAACGCTCTGGCTTAATCCGGTAATTGAAAACGATATGCCTCACACCTCGTATCATGGATATGCTTTTACCAATCAGTATAAAATAGATCCGCGGTTTGGTGGCGAAAAAGCCTATCATAATTTAATTGATGCAATACATTCGAAAGGAATGAAAATTATCGAGGACGCTGTTTATAATCATGAAGGAAATTACAATTTTACAGTTCTTGATCCCCCTATGAAAGATTGGTTGCATCAATGGCCCGTATATACCAATACCAATTTTAAAGACCAGGTACTTTTTGATCCTTACGCGAGTGCAAAAGAAAAGAAGGTAATGAGCGATGGGTGGTTTGTGCCTACCATGCCCGACCTCAACCAGGAGAATCCTTATGTCGCTAATTTTTTAATTGAAAATGCAATTTGGATCGTGGAAGAATTTGGAATTGACGGATGGCGCATAGATACGTATGCTTACAATAACCTGGAATTTATGAATCGTTGCAATAAAGCGCTGATGGATGAGTACCCTTATATTACCATGTTTGGCGAAACCTGGGTTCATGGAGTGATCAACCAAAGTTATTTTGTTCAGAATAAATATAATATTCCCTACCAAAGCAATCTGCAGGCGCCTACGGATTTTCAAACTCTTTGGGCTATTACAGATGCCATGACAAAGGATTTTAGCTGGACCGATGGAATCAATGAGATGTACACAACTCTTGCGCAGGATTTTGTATATAAAGATCCGATGCGCAATGTAATTTTTTTAGATAACCATGATCTTTCGCGGTTTTATTCTGTAGTAGGAGAAAATATGTTGAAGTACAAAGCGGCGCTGGCATGGCTTTTCACGTGCAGGGGAATTCCTGAATTATATTATGGAGATGAAATAGGCATGGAAGGATTGACAACCCCAAATGACAGTTATGTTCGCAAAGATTTCCCCGGAGGCTGGGCAAGCGATGCTGAAAATAAATTCACTGCTGAAGGAAGAACTCCGAAAGAAGATAGCATTTGGGAATACATTGCGAAACTCGCTAATTTCCGAAAAAATTCTTCCACAATCACAACCGGTAAGATGATGCAGTTTGCGCCACAAAAAGGGGAATATGTTTTTTTCAGGTATGACAGTAAACAAACAATTATGACGGTTTTAAATACAGCAAAAGAAAAAATAAATATTTCTGTTGCTTATTATGCCGAACGGACAAAAGGCTTTTCTAAAATGAAAAATATTATTACAGGCGAAATATCACCGCTTTCGGATTTCTTTTTAATGCCTATGGAGAGCGGCATTTGGAAATTGGAAAAATAAGAATGGGAAATAAGGGATAAGAATTAAGAAATAAAAAATAAGAAATAAGAAAATGTCTTGCAGTAAACAATCCAGCCCTGGCGTCCTATGAAATAATCCAGATTCCTACAAAGGGAAAATGATAATTATTTTGTTCTTAATTTAAATCTTCAGCAACTTTTTTTCTGAAATTTTCATCGGTCAATATCTTTAATTCAAAAGCATTCATCCAGGGTTGAAGTTGTTCATTTTCCTTCTGTGACAGATCGTTAAAAAAATAAGCTAATTCTATTTTTGTGCCATTCTTTAAAGTGGCGTACAATACTTTTGTAAGAACAAATAGGGTAGAACCTCCTTTCATTCCTGCGTGAGACAACCATGTTTGATTGGCAGGATTTTCCATTATTGTTTCGAGTATCTGAGAAAGAATGACGTAAGTTTTTTTATCAAAAATTTCCCGGTTATTAAGAATGTTACAAATCCTTGCGTATTCCTTTGTAGTGGAAGCTGGCAGGCGGTCGCTCCATTCTTTTTGCATAGGTACGGTCAAGTCCTGCGGACGGAAATTTTGTTTATAAACGTTGTCGTATTTTAACTGGTTGTGAATTAATAATGCAGCCCTGTCGTATTGATCGGTACTGAATTTTTTAATTTCTTTAATAATCTTTTCTTGTTTCACATGTTTCGGATCCTGGTAAAGAAACAGGGAAGCAACCCAGGGATAGAGCGGTGTATAGTCGGTGATGCCTAAGATTTTGAAATTACTGTTTACATTATCAATACCGAGAAAATCCATTAGATATTCGGCATCTGCATTGCTGCTAAATAAGATCATTCCTTTGGCCACTTCAATTAATGCTACACTGTCATCAATGATATTTCCTTTTTGTTTTTCATAATTTATCCAGTTGGGATGCGCATTTCCATCAGTATTGGGAATATAATATTTATCCAGGTCGGAGAGAGAAACATGTTTGTTTTCATCGAAGAGATGGTAAGAAGCCTGTTTTGCGAATTCGATTGCAATTATAATTTTTGCAGTGCTGGCAAGCGGCATCATTTTATTTTCATTGAGATGCGCAATTAGGGAATCATTCATTTCCAGATAAAGAGATGATTTGGATTTATTTTGCTGAATGAAATTAAGTAAAGAATCAGCGCTGGTGTTTTGAGCAAACATGTCATTATTGATAAACAGTAAACCAACAAATATTGAGAAAAGTGAAATCAATTTTTTCATAAGAGGGAATTGGATTTATGTTTAGTGAACCAGATACACATTATCTTTTTTCTCTGACAGGGATTCGTTTCCTGGATTCCTTCTGAGGTCTTCTTCCGCCCCCGCCGTCAGCTTCATTCATTCTTATAAGGCGCCCGTTATGTTGGCTGCCATCTATGCTTTTGATCATCTTCGAAGCTACTGATTTGTCTACTTCTATCCAGGCATTCATTTCACGAAGGTCAATTTTTCCAAGCGCTTCCTTTTTAAGATTACTTTCATCAAGAATGTATTGTAAGAAACTGGCTTTATAAAAACCATCTTTTGTTCCGAGATTAATAAACAGCCTGGTGAAACCGCCATCTCTCTGGTAAGCGGGCCTTTCCCTCTCTCTTCTGTCGTTATTATCGCGACGGTTATTAGTATCAACACGTCTTTCTTTGAAATCCTGTCTTGCATTCAGGTCTTCAGCATTTTCGTAGTATTTCAAAAAATGGTCAAACTCAAGAGCTGCTACTCTTTTAAGGACTTCTTCTTTGCTGATATCCAGGAATTTTTTTTGAAGATCAGGCATGTAAGTTTCATATGCCCCGTTGGAAATATCTGTATTAATCAGTTTATCCATAAAATAAAAAAACTGCCTTCGACAAACATCTTTGCCACTGGGAATATCTAATCTATGAAACTGAGCATTTACCATTTTTTCAAGTTGCCGTATCTTAAAAGATTCGCGGCTGTGGCAAATAGAAATGCAAATTCCACTTTTACCCGCGCGCGCAGTACGCCCGCTTCTATGAGTATAAACTTCCATATCGTCCGGAAGCTCAAAATTGATAACATGGGTAATTCCTTCTACATCAATTCCCCTTGCAGCAACATCTGTTGCAATCAGTATTTGTAAATCTTTATTACGGAAACGCTGCATCACCCGGTCGCGTTGTTGCTGTGTGAGGTCGCCGTGCAAAGACTCTACATCATAACCTTCCTTTGATAATTTCTCAGCAACATTCTGTGCATCAATTTTTGTCCGGGTAAAAATAATCCCGTACATGCCGGGATTAAAATCAACCAATCTTTTTAGAGTTTCAAAACGCGAATGCGCCGGTGTAATAAAATACTGGTGGTCAATATTTACATTAGCTGTATTCTTTTTTCCCACAGTAACTTCCTGCGGATTGCGCATAAAATTTTTAGAAATGGCTCTTACTTCTGAAGGCATCGTAGCGCTGAAAAGCCACGTGCTTTCACGGTTTACTGTATTTTTTAAAACAAAATCAATATCATCTCTGAAACCCATATTCAGCATTTCATCTGCTTCATCCAATACAACATATTTTACTTTTTCAAGGTCAATTGCTTTTCTTTCTATCATATCAATCAACCTTCCTGGCGTAGCCACTACTATGTGAACGCCTTTTTTCAGAGCGCGAATTTGCATTACAATGGATGCGCCACCATACACAGGCTCAGCACTGATATTTTTTGAATATTTTTTATATTCCTGTATGTCATTGCAAATCTGTAAACACAGTTCGCGTGTAGGGCACACTATCAAAGCCTGTGGATATTTATGAGCAGCATCAATTAACTGTAATAATGGTAAACCATAAGCCGCGGTTTTTCCGGTTCCTGTTTGTGCCAGTCCAACAAAATCTGTAGTGCCGGAAAGTAAGATGGGAATTGCTTTTAATTGAATAGGAGTGGGGGTAGTAAATCCGAGATCATTAACCGCTTTTACAAGGTTTTCATTTAGGCCTAAGCCTTCAAATTCATTCATTAATTTTTTTTAATTTAATTCGCAAAGGTATGTTAATTATGAGTAAAGTAATGTACGCAGCAAGCGAAATATTCTTTATTTGCAAAGAGATTTAGAGAATAGTGATTGAGGAATTCGTATAATGAATTTAAATTTTGGCACGAAATTTTTAATATATGTTTATCCGGCATTATTAATTAATAACCCGATTTATAAAAAATTACTATTATGAAAACTAAAGCCTTTCCATTCGTTGTTGCATTATTATTTATTTCTTCTTCACTCTTTTCGCAGAGTGTGAGTTTTGGGATCAAAGGTGGCGCTAACCTTGGTAAAATCTCAGGAGAATCTTTTAAGGATGAATTTACCCTGGCATATCATGCCGGAGCATTTTTAACTATCAGCGGGAAAAAATGGGGCATACAGCCAGAAGTATTATTCAGCCAGGTGAATGCAGATACAACGAATAATTTCAACCAGATAACTCAGTTTAAGAACATTGCTCAAATTCAACTCAAAGCCCTTACCATTCCGATCTTGATCAATTATAATCTAAATAAATTTATCACCGTGCAAGCCGGTCCACAGTTCGGAATTATTTTAGATCAAAATAAAAATTTGGTCCAAAATGGAAAAGATGCTTTCAAGTCAGGAGATTTTTCAGTGGCTGCAGGGCTTCAGTTAAATCTTTCGAAATTTCGCGTGTATGGACGATTTGTGGGAGGATTAACGGATTTGAATAATATTACCAGTAATGATACCTGGAAAGTACAAGCTATTCAATTGGGTGTGGGATATTCTTTATTTTAATGAAAGCTGTAAGCCAACAAAAGCAGAATAGAAATCATCACTATTTCTTTGTTTACTGTGAAAAATATTAACGGATAAATTCTATCTCATTATTTGTATTCAATCTTATTATTGAAGAAGGAGCCTTTTTTGAAAAATCATTTTGACGGTGTTGAACAATATAATCAACACCGTTTTTTATTTCTTCTGAAATCTCATTGAAATTTTGCGGATATTTTTCTCCTGAGATATTCGCCGATGTTGAAACCAAAGGTTTTTGTAATTCATGAATTAGCTGCCGGCAAAAATCATCATTTACAATTCTTATTGCGATTGTTCCATCTTCATTAATGAGTTTTTTGGGAAAGTTAACGGCATTTTCAAAAATGACTGTAGTTGGTTTTTGTAAAGTGGAAATAAAAGATAGCATTTTTTCAGAGGGGTTGGAAACATATCTCCGAATCATTTTTTCATCTTCTGCTAAAATGATTAAAGACTTTTTTTCTTCTCTTTTTTTTAACTGGTAAATTTTCTGAATGGCGTTGGCATCGGTAGCATCACAACCTATCCCCCAGATGGTATCGGTAGGATAAAGAATGATACCACCGGCTAATAAGCAGTTCATACTATTTGCAATCTCGTTTTCAAAATTCATAAAAGTTTAATCATTGAGTGTATCTAATAATTTTTTTGTTTCGATTGTGTAGCCGCATTTAAAATGGCCAAGAGGGCATTCTGGAAGACCGTGTAATGAGCAAGGTTTACACGGCAAAAGAACGTCGGTCTGGACGATAAAAGATTTTTCAGAAATAGGGTAGAAGCCAAACTCAGGAATAGTTGAACAAAATATTGCGGTAACCGGCGAATTGGTGGCGCTGGCAAAATGGAGCGGTGCAGAATCGTTAGTGTAATTCATTTTTGCAGATTTCATCAGGGCCGCAGACGAAAGAAAACTCAATTTTCCTGCAAGTATCTTTACATTTTTATTAATCGTTTTTTCCTTTATTCTTTCACACAACTCTTTATCTGTTTTACCTCCTGATAAATAAACAGTGAATTGAGCAGGTATCTGATTGATAAGGTCAATCCATTTTTCTTCAGGGTATTGTTTGGTAAACCGAACACTGGCGGGGAAAATACAAGTGTATGGTGTTTGTGTATAAGGGGAAATTTCTGTTTCATTTTCTGCTGTAGGATATAATTTTGGTTTGTTAAACTTAGCATCAGTAAAACTTTCGATCAGTTTGTTATTTCTTTCTACTTCATGCAGGTTATCTTTTAAACTATGTTGAAATTTTTTTGTAAACAAAAAACTGAAAGGGTTTTTATCAAAACCAATTCTTTCTTTGGCGTGAGAAAAACCTGTTAGTAAGCCAGTGGACGCAAATCTTTGGAGGTTGATCACTTTATCGTATTTGATCTTTCTTATTTTCTTTAATAATTGGAGAAGATTTTTTGTTTTGTTTTCTTTCTTGTTCCAAATTAATACTTCATGTAAATACGGATGGCCCTCCAGAAGCCCTTCATTACCTTTTCTTACGAGGAAATCAACCTGGTCTTTCGGATAAAACCGGTACCACTTTTCAATCAATGCGGTTGCTAAAACTACATCGCCAATAAAAGCTGTTTGTATGATTAGTATTTTTTGCATTTCAAATTTTAAGTTTCCGGCGCAAAATCAAAATTCAATGAATTTGTTTGTTTACCGGTATGGCTTCTCATTGTTTTCAAATTAATTTAATAATTTGAAAAGACTGCGAGAATTTGCTTAAAGCGGGATTTTACCTTTATGGAAAATGGAATATCCGGATCTTCCAACAAACCTTTATACGGTTGTCCTCTTTTTATATAATATTTTGCAAACGTTCCCTGGGTCATTCCCCACTTGGAAATAAATTGATAATACCCTTTATTCTTTCTTACTTTTTTTACTGAAATAGATCCAAAATGATACACCCTGCTTTTTGCAATTCCTTTGAATATCCTTATTCCCATTTTCCAGAGTTTCATCGAAAAATCGGGATCAGAGTACATGCCAGGTGAAAACTCAATACTGTATTTCCCCGCCAATTCCCAAATGCTTTTATGAACAATATTGGGTGGCCACGTGGCACCATGCCAATCTTCCATTGGTATTAAATTAAATTCCTGCAAAAGTAAATTCTCATCAAACTGATCAATTGAAAATCCAAAATTTTTTTCTATGGAACAATTGCTCTGCCTCTTTGGCTCAATGGCTGTTGCAGAAAGAAAAAAGCTGTTATTTCCAATTCGTTTAATCTCGTCGTAAAGATGTTGATCCCATTCCGGGCAAGCATACATATCATCGTTCATGTAAAGTATATATTCTGTTGTGGATAGAATGCTGCAATAATTAAGAGCAAAGCATACGCCTACGTTTTGTGAACTAAATGTATAAGATAAATCCTGCTGCTCCTCAAGCCACGCAACAGTTCCGTCAGATCCTTCGTTCACATGAATTATAATTTCATGTGCAAAATGTGAGTTTTTTTTGATGCTTTGTACACAAAGTTTGAGGTATTCAAGATTATTCCATGTAGGGATTAGAATACTGAAAAGAGCATCTTTATTTACAGGCCTTTTTTTAGAGTAGAATTTTGTGTTATTAATCATTCTTGTTATAAAGTTGATTATTTAAAATGTAAAGTTGATTCTTTGTTATATTTCCTTAAAACCATTATTTTCTTTTGATAATATGATAATTTTTAAATCCAAAAAGCAATCTTCCATTATAAAATGTATGCTCAACAAAAGTGAGGATACGGTATTTCATTTTTTCATGTTTTTGTAATTTTTTCTTTGTAGGATCAGAGTTATAACCAAGCAAATGCTTCCAGTCGAACCGCTCAATAAATTTCTTCATCACCAAAGGATGGGTTTCATTGTAAATTTTTATTTTACTTAAATCACCATAATCAAATGATTCACCTTCCTCCTTAAACATCTGCTCGGTAGATGCGGAACCTGAATAGTTAGTGTTGTGGTTTTTTCTTTTCTTTTGCATGATTTGCGGCGGCCTCACAAAGCCGTAGTGAAAAATATATGCATCTATTTCGATCACATTTAATTTAAAGGTATTTTCTTTTTTATTATAATCAAGACCGTCAAAGCCACGCATCCTTCTGAAGGATTGCGCATCCCGCCATGAATGTATTTCAGGGTCATTCCTGATAATCCTGATCTCGCGCGGATACCATGCATGAGATACCAGGTAATGATCATAGTCGCCCCAAAAGTGTTTGTATCTAAAAAGAAATCCTTCTACTTCAGTTTCCTTCAAATATTTTTCACAATTCTCTTTAATAATGGGTAAATATTTTTCGTGTACCACTTCATCACTTTGTATGTAAAACAGCCAGTCACCCGTGCATGCTTCTTTTGCGATATCTGTTTGATGGGCATACTCCATTCCATTTGGATATTTTTCTAAATCCCATACAGAACGGATAATTTTTATTTTGTTCGAACCGATGCTGAGAATTTCCTGCTCTGTATCATCATTTTCGTCACAATCGCCAAGCACAATAATAAACTCATCTACCAGCGGAAGCAAGCATTCTATCGAAGCTTTAACGGGGTAATAAAGTTTTGTTGCATTTTTTGTGAAAGTGAATCCGCTTATTTTCATTTTATTTATTTCTTCTAATCAGTTTCATTAATCATAAAAGATTCAAAAGTAATTCAACTTTTCTGGAATGACTGCCTGGTAAGCAAACCCCGCCTGACTGTGTCTTTCGGGCAGGAAAAAGGAATGATTTCTATTTGGACAGAGTTTTCGTTCCCGCTCAATTATATTTGCAAAAAAAATCAAAGATGGATTTAGAAAAAATGATCAAAGAAGTATGGGATAATCGCGAATTACTCAAAGATGAAACTTATTCTGATGCGGTCAGAAATGTGATTGATAAAGTGGATAAAGGAAAATTAAGAACTGCTGAACCTGTTGTAAGTGAGGCAGGAAATGCATGGAAAGTAAATGAGTGGGTGAAACAAGCTATACTTTTATATTTTGGAATTCAACAAATGGAAACTTACTCCTTGCCGCCGTTTGAGTTTTATGATAAAATGAAATTGAAATCAAATTATAAAGATCTGGGTGTTCGTGCCGTTCCTCATGCTGTAGCGCGCTATGGAAGTTACCTTGCGCGCAATGTTGTATTGATGCCGAGTTATGTAAATATCGGCGCCTATGTGGATGAAGGAACAATGGTGGATACATGGGCTACTGTTGGCAGTTGTGCACAAATAGGAAAGCATGTACACCTGAGTGGCGGCGTGGGTATTGGCGGCGTATTAGAACCTTTGCAGGCAAGCCCGGTAATAATTGAAGATGGTTGTTTTATTGGTAGCCGTTGCATTGTAGTAGAAGGCGTAAGAGTAGAAAAAGAAGCGGTGCTGGGCGCTAATGTAGTACTTACCCAATCCACTAAAATAATTGATGTTAGCGGAAACAAACCGATAGAAACCAAAGGTGTTATTCCACCCGGCAGTGTAGTCATTCCCGGAAGTTATATGAAGAAATTTCCTGCAGGCGAATACAATGTAAGCTGCGCTTTAATTATTGGAAAAAGAAAAGAAAGTACCGATAAAAAAACAAGTTTGAACGATGCGTTGAGAGATTTTAATGTAAGTGTGTAGACTGCTGGTATAAATGACTACTTTCAATTTTAAATATTCTGATTATAATTTTTTAACCAGCTTTCGCAAATCTCAGTAAATCCTTTTTCGATTTCTGCTTTTTCAATATTTTTTATTTAAAGACAAAAAAATATTAAACTAAAATTCATGCATAGAAATGTAAGAGAAGCCAGGAAAGATGATATTGAATTAATAGTCGATTATTTCCTTAACTCCACACCTGAATACCTTGAAGGAAGAGGAGTAGATATCAATAAATTGCCAACTAAGGAGGAATGGTACGAAATACTTTTAACCCAATTTGATTTGCCTGTTAAATCAAAAAATCTTTTTTATCTTATTTGGCAATTCGATGATTTCCCAGTCGGGCATTCACATATAAATGATATAATTTTCGGGGAAGAAGCCTACATGCATTTACACCTATGGCATTCCTCGGCAAGGCAAAAGGGAAATGGAACTTTTTTTGTTAAAGAATCGTTGCCTTACTATTTCAATACTTTTAAATTGAAACACTTATTTTGTCAGCCATATGCTTTAAATCCTGCGCCCAATAAAACATTGGAAAGAGTTGGCTTTCAATTTGTAAAAAGATATGAAACCATACCCAGTTGGATAAACTTTAAGCAATATGTCAATCTTTGGGAGTTTACAGATTCCGAATTTCTATTGGGTCATAATTAGAACGTTGTAAGGAACGTATGAAGTACTTTATTTAAATTATCTTATTTTAAAAGATTCTTCAAATCTACCTACCGAACGCGCAAGTTCCCTACTATAATCTGATTTTATTTCCCAGCTTCAATAACTGTTGTAGCATCCTTTAATCCATTTGATGTGGCAGTTAACGTGATCTTTCCGTTCGATCCTTTGGACTGTATCACCGCCAGGCAAAGTCCGTTAAATGCCTTACGATAATCGGCTTTAAAAGGCCCATGATCTGTTTCATTGCCATTATCCACGCCTGCTAAAAATCCGGGACCGCTGATCTTGAAATTGACTAAATTATCTGCATGAGGGATAAGATTTCCTTCTGCATCTACAATTTTTATGGTTACAAATGATAGATCTTTTCTATCCGCATGAATTTGTTTGCGATCAGACTCTATGATGATCTTAGCAGCAGGTCCTGCAGTATGTATCTCCCGTGTTAAAACTATTTCTCCATTCTTCTTCGATACTGCTTTCAATGTTCCTGGTTCGTAAGGCACTCTCCACATTACATGCATTTCATCATCTTTTTTGCTACGCGTACCAATTGATTTACCATTCAAAAATAATTCTACTTCATCTGCATTGTTATAATACGCCCATACATCCACGGTATCACCTTTTTCCCGGTTCCACGAAGGAAGGAGGTGTAGCACCGGTTTATCTGTCCACACACTTTTATATAAATAATAAGCATCTTTTGGGAAACCTGCCAGATCAATGATGCCGAAATAAGAACTGCGGGCAGGCCATTCATAAGGAGTAGGCTCTCCCACGTAATCAAAACCTGTCCAAACAAACATACCTGACACGAAATTATCTTTCATCACAGCTTTGAGCACTTTTTCATGAGTTGCTCCCCAGGGAACTCTACAGTTATCGTAAGCGGAACAGGTAAAATCAGCATTCATTTTAACGCCTTCGCGAGGCCAAATACGGATGCTATCAGAAGGCATATCATATTCTCCGCGTGATTCCAATGCCGAGGTGGTCTCAGTTGCAATAAATTTTCCTCCGGGGAAATATTTAAAAAAATCATCGTAATGATCAACTGCATAATTATGACCAATTAAATCCATGGCACCTGAATGAGATAGCGAATTATTTTTTGCTTCGGGGTCATTCATAGCTGAAGTGATTGGACGCGTGGTATCCAGGGAACGCACGATGCCCGCCAGTTCACGGGCAATAGGTCCTCCGGCACTATCCCATTGATCAGGAATTTCATTACCAATACTCCAGATAATAACGCTCGGATGATTCCGGTCGCGACGGATGAAATCAGAGAGATCTTTTTGATGCCACTCATCCCAATACAAATGATAATCATAAGGATTTTTTCCTTGCTTCCAACAATCAAAAGCTTCATCCATAATGAGGATACCCATTTCATCCGCCATCTGTAATAGTTCCGGCGTGGGCGGGTTATGCGAAGTACGGATCGCGTTACAGCCCATGTCTTTTAGCATTTGCAATTGGCGCTGTAATGCCCGTGTATTAACTGCAGAGCCCAGGCAACCGAGATCATGATGATCGCAAACACCTTTTATTTTCAAATGCTTTCCATTTAAGAAAAAGCCTTCTTTGCTATCAAAATTAAAATACCGGATTCCGAAATGAGTATCGTAGCTGTCGCATGTTTTTTCATCACATTTTACCTCCGAAGTGGCTTTATACAAAACCGGATGATCAGTTGACCACAGTTCCGGGTGATCCACTTTCAAATCCTGTGAAAAAGTTTTTACAGTTTTTGCCGGAATAGTTTCAAAGGCTGTTGCTTTTGCTACTTCTTTTCCAAAGTTGTCATATAGTATTGTAGTTAAAGTAACCTTCTTATCAGAAGCTAACGAATTATTCACCATAGTTTTAATGGATATCGATGCCTGGTTAGTATTTACTTCCGGTGTAGTTACAAAAGTGCCCCAATGATCTACATGTACTTTATTGGTTGTAACTAACCATACATTTCTGTAAATACCGGATCCTGAATACCAGCGGGAATTGGGTTGTTTGGAATTGTCAACACGTACGGAAATAACATTCGGTTTATTACCATAATTCAAATATGGAGTCATTTCATAACGGAATGAACTGTAACCATAAGGCCTGATGCCAAGATAATGCCCGTTGATCCATACAGTACTGTTCATATACACGCCGTCAAAATCAATAAACAATAATTTATCTTTATCTTTTTCCGGTAACGTGAATGTTTTCCGGTACCAGCCAATGCCTCCGGGCAACGCGCCTCCGCCCACTCCTGCAGGATTATTTTTATTGAAAGTGCCCTCAATACTCCAATCATGCGGAAGGTTCAACTGCCTCCATGAATTATCTATATAACTATTTTCTTTTGCTTCAGGTACATCTCCTAAATGAAAACGCCAGCCTTCGTCAAAATTAGCTCTCCTTGCAGAGGATATTCCGGTGCCAGGGGAATCCTTCAAAAAAGGAGCCCCTGCAAAAGCGGCTTGTGCCAGGATGAGCCCGGCAATAAAAAAAGATACAACAAGAATATTTATTCTTTTCATTACAGATCATGAATTAATTGATGAAAATAAAATTGAAGGGCTAAGTTACAATATGGATTCAAATATGGAACATATCTTTTCTAATGCTGCTTTATACCGATTATACATCCGTAATAGTCCATTGCTTTGAACTAAACGGCTGTTATATTCCCGATTTTTTCGGGACAGGCTGGCATAATACCACAAACATTTTGGACACGATAGAAATTATAAAAGGTATTGGATTATTCTTTTAGTAATGAAAATTACAAACAAATAGATCGGGTGTTCAGAATAAAATGTAAATGTCGAACAAACCGGCGATGTGTATTAAATGAATTTAGATCGGTCAGAAACACTGATTATACTGGAAGAATAAATAAAAAAGGATATTCTTAATTTACTACAGAGTCTAAAATATTGCCATCAAGAAATGTCCTCATTTCTTAGATTTAAAGAATTCATCTTTAGTTTCTTTTCTTATCCTTTTTGCTTTTATATTATGGCCTGCTTCTTCTTCAGAAACCACGGAAACCCAATCTGAAATGGGGAAGTCTTCGATATTTTCATGATTGGCAGTAGTTATATTTTTTGATAAAATCTCCTTAAAAGCACTTCCCAGGTTTTCAATAATATCACCTGCTATTAATGCTTCTTCTGAATTGTTTTTAGCAGCAATATCTCCTGCAACGCCATGAAGATACACACCAAGAATACAAGCATTCAATGGTGGATATTTTTGAGCAAGCAATCCGGTAATAATTCCTGTAAGTACATCTCCTGACCCGGCAGTTGCCATTCCTGCATTTCCGGTGGAATTAAAATATCCATGGTCATCAGGGGTGGCAATAAAAGTATGATGTCCTTTTAAAACAATAAAAATATGTAACTCTTTTGCTTTTGATAAAGCAAGATTTATCCTGCCAAAATCAGAACCGGATTTCCCAAACAATCTTTCGAATTCTTTAGGATGTGGAGTGATAATACTATTAGCAGTAATTGATTTATATAAAGTTTGGTTTTCGCTTAATACATTTAATGCATCCGCATCAATAACTACAGGCCTTTTAAAATTTGTAAACAAATCCTTTAGCAATTGCTTGTGCGAAGCATGTTTGCCAATCCCCGGACCAATTCCTATCACATCAAAATCGCTATAACTATTTGCTTCCTTAACAAATCTATTTCCAAAAACCCTGCACATCGCTTCCGGTACTGAAGTTTGTAAAATATTATATCCTGATTCACATATATAACAGGTAAGTTTTCCGACCCCACTTCGCAAACAGGCTTTCGAACTAAGAACGGCTGCTCCCATCATTCCATAGCTGCCGGCTAACATGCATGCGTATCCGTAATCTCCTTTATTGGCAAAAGTCTTTCGGGGAATATATATTTCCACAATCAGATTTTTATCAACCAGTTCAAATTGCGATGTTTCTTTTTCTTCATATTCTTTGGACAGTCCGATGTCAAGTAAAATTACCTTTCCAAAATAAGATTCATTTTCTGACATCAAAAACGCAAGTTTCTGATTTTGAAAAGTAAGTGTGTAATCAGCACTGACTACAGGATTTTCTACAGAACTTTTTTCAAGGTATAAACCACTGGGAATATCAATGGATATGACATTTCCCGCATTGTTATTGATATATTTTATCAATGTAGAAAAAAAGCCTGTTGGCTTTTTGTTTAATCCTGTTCCAAATAAAGCATCAATTATTACATCGCCTTTAGAAAATGTTGGGAACTGTTTTTCATTTTCTAAAAAAATAAGTACGGCAGAAGTTTTTTTTAGCCTTTTTAAATTACTTTCAAAGTCGGCAGAACCCGACTTATTTTTTTTTATAATAAAAACAGAAACGGTATATTTTTTTTCAGAAAGATGCCTGGCGATAGCAAGCCCGTCTCCTCCATTATTTCCACTGCCACAAAATAATTTGAAAGAAGTGTTTTTATTAAAATGTCGAGTTAACCAGTTGGAAAAAGCTACAGCAGCACGTTCCATTAAATCAATAGATTTGACAGGTTCATTCTGAATAGTGTATGAATCCCATTCCTTTATTTGCGAAGCGGAAAATATTTTCAAACTGGTTAATTTATTTGAACAAATTTTTTTATCAAAATTTAATTGGAAAGATATCTTTCCCTGATAATATTGATATGATGTTTTGCATGGCCGGCAATAATGTAACCCAAAGCCTTCGCATTCATTTCATGATCACTTGCTATCCCTACATTGTCCATTTGTTCCGGTGAAAAACTATTGAAAAGATATTCGGTAGATTTTCTCAAGGTTATAAATTCTTCAACCAGGTCTTCCCATTTCCTGTTATCAGCATTGGAATTAGCTGCATAACCCTTATCATCAAATGAAGGAAGCGCGTGTACATCTTTTCTTGAAAATGCCATGGCACGATAAGCGAAAACTCTTTCTGCATCAATGATATGCTGAAGTGCTTCTTTAATGCTCCATTTTCCCTCTGCATATTTATAAAGACGTTTTTCTTCAGGAATTGAATTTAAAAACTGCCCGTATTCGGTTACCTGGTTCTTTAAAACAGTTTTCAAATCTTCGTTCTCTACCAATTTTATATAGGTATAAAAATAAGGAGGGTAGATTCCCAAATTGATTTTTTGATTTTCCATATTTCTTTCGGTTTAATAAAAAATAAATTATAAGACAAAAGTACAATTATTAAAAATGGACTGCTACCGAAGAGTTGTTACAATCAGCCAAACTTATTTATGGATAAAAATAAGAATCTCTGTTATTTCCTTTCCGAAAGCCCCAGTCAGATGCGGCTTGTTTACTTCATTCTTTTTCAATTCTTCTTATAAAAACAAAAACCGGCAAATTTTGTTTTGCCGGTTTTTTTGAATGAAATTATTATAGTCTTATTCTCCTCTTTTATGTCTTTTGCTTTTTTTCTCTTTTTTATCTTTTTCCCCCGAATTATTATCTGATTTAGTTCTTTCGCCTTTAAGTGTTGCAGCAAGTTTCACGGCATTGTAAGCGTTCACTTCTCCGCCAGAAATGCAAAGATCCGAAAGACTAACCATATCATCTGTTCCCGGCACTTTTACTTTTTCTGTGATGGGCTGCACAGAATTGTCAATTACATATTTTAGTTGTTCAGCACTCAGGTCAGGAAAATATTCAAGTACCAAAGCAGCTACACCTGCTACAACCGGTGTGGCCATACTGGTTCCGGAATAATTGCCATATTTATTATCCGGCAGGGTGGAATAAATATTGACGCCTGGTGCAAACAGATCAACTGATTTTTTGCCGTAGTTACTGAAACTTGCAGTAAAACCACCATTAGTAGGATCGCCGCTTGCGCCTACTGTTATGAAATTAGAAGCTACTCCAGACTTATCAAGATATACAGGATTAGGGAAATTTTCAACGGAGTCAATATCCTTAGCATCATTTCCTGCAGCGTGAACTAACAAGACTCCTTTACTTTGTGCATATTTTACTGCATCGTCCACCCAGGTTTTTTGAGGTGAAAATCCTTTACCAAAACTCATACTGATCACTTCAGCACCATTATCAACAGCATAACGGATTGCGTTGGCGATATCTTTATCATGTTCATCTCCATCAGGCACGGCACGTACCATCATGATCCTTACATTATCAGCTACGCCGTTCATTCCAATGCCATTATTTCTAACAGCGGCAATGATACCTGAACAGTGTGTACCATGTGATGGAGTACCCGCCATTACATCATTATTTCCATAATAACGATCATTGATATCGTTGGGATTATCTTTTACGATTTCGTCTCTAAAATCTTTCGGAGGTGTGGTTGCAGCATCGCCTTTACGAATCTGTGAACGTAAATCGCTTAAAATATCTGTGTTAGTGATGCCATAATTGTCATTCATTTTACCAATATTCGAATAGATGGCTGCAGCCATTTTTGCGTTGATGTCATCAGAGGTATAATCTTTTACATCTTTACAGGTAAATTCTGTTTTTCCGAGATCTTTACCAATAACAGAATCTCCCTTCTCCAATATGGGTAAAATCCTTTTCATCTGCATCAATTCGGCCGGATTGATTCCTTGAGTAACAACTTTTTTAGCCCTAAGGTAAGTTGCATATTCAACTTTCTGTCCTGTGTCCATTGTTGCTGTGTCAACATTGGTGCTGTCATATTTACTTTTTAATTTCCAATATAGCCTTGCTGCTTCCTCTGAATCCTGGTGAAGATTGCGTCCATCTTTGCCACCTATAAAATTCCATCCGTAAACGTCATCTATGTAACCATTATGATCATCATCAATTCCATTATGGGGTATTTCTCCGGGGTTGTGCCAAAGTATTGATTTAAGATCTTCCTGAAGAGTATCTACACCACCATCTATCACCGCAACAACTATAGTTTTACTTTGCCTTCCTTTCAAAAAATCGTAAGCTTTGTCAAGACTTATTCCATAATATCCTGTGGTAGCCCTGTCTAGTTCAAACCAATCGTTGGGAGCCACTTTTACTGAATCTGTACCCGTGGAATCACTCTGTGCAATACTGTAAAATGGCAACGAAATCATCATAGCCATTCCCATTAAAATCCATTTACTTTTTTTTGTCATTTTGATTTATTTACTTTTTTAGCCTGCAAATCTTAGAATTTTTATTAAATATAAGAAGCCATTTAACATAATTATGGAATATTTATAATACTTTTCTGTTTTGTAACTTTTCAGTATCAAAATGAATAATTAACTACACCTGTTAAAACTAAAATAGTTATTTCCCTTTTTCTAAAGAAATGACCTCTTTTACAACATTCCAGCTACTTAGTGTCAATTGAGTGTTACTCTCTTTTATTTCAGCATTGGGAATGCTTACATTTACGATAGTGGATTCATGAGGCGACAAAGAAAAATAATTTTCTGACCAAAATGACGGGAATATTTCTTTACCTTTTTTGGTGATTTGCGGGTTAATAAAAAATGCAATATGGCCGGTTGTATTCGTGAATTGAAAAGACCACCGGGTTTCGTTTTTCTCCTTTTCTGTTTTTAATATTTTTACTTCCAGGTTAGCCGCAGGCATCTCTTTTAATGCTTTGAAATTATGATCAGGAGCAAACCAATATACATTATGAGAAATATTTTTTCCTAATGAATTTTTGAGATTCAGAACCACAAAAGAAATTCCTTGTTCTTTTGACAAAACATTTGCCAATGACAATGATTCTTCTACATCAGTTGTTTTTAAATTGATGCTTTTATTTTGACTGAATAATAGTTTACTGTTGATGTCAAATACCTTTATATCTGCACTGAGGCCTTGTTGTGCTTTATAAGTGCGGTTTATAACAGCTACTACAGAATCATCAAGATTTAATTGGATGTGCACTTGCTCGCAGGCTCTTTGCATAAAATAATATCCTGCGTTAGGATTCAGAAACCAATCGTAAACCTGCCAGATGACACTTGGTAAGGCTGCATTCAATTTCCATAACATTACACCGCCAGTTTCATTCAGTTTGTGTCCTGCTGCTTCAAAAATTCCGCGATAGCCATTTGCATTTACCAATTGCATTTTATCCGAAAAATCTTTCATGCTTACAGGCGCTCCGTACCTTTCAACCATTGCGTTGTAATAGGTATCGTAATGTCCGTTTCCTACGCAGGCATCGTGGTATCCCCAGGTATTATTTAGTGGAAATGGTAAAGTAGAATCCGGAACAAGATTGTTAATGATGTCGGGCAAAGTTTCATAAGGAGGCTGGGAGGGAATTCCGGTTTCATCTTTGAAAACCCAATCTTTTCCTTCATCTGCCAATTGATAATAATGCGCTGCATCCTGCCATGAATAAGGGCCACCGCTATATACACCCGAAGGCCCGTCATCCGGCCACGAACCTTTCCAGCCCGCAGGTAATTTTGCATATCCTGAAGAACTTGGAATGAACGGCCTTGTTCCATCAAGTGTGGCAATATCATTTCGCATCGCATCATACAATTCCTTTCTTGCATGTCCTTCATTGCCTCCAGTCCATACCAAAAGGCTAGGATGATTTCTTATTCTGAATATAGTGCTTACCATATTATTGATAAATACATTTCCTTCCAAAGGCCAGTTGGCTGAGCCTTTGAACTCACCTTGTGTATCGCCGGTGATCCAGAAATCCTGCCATACCATCAAACCATATTTATCAGCCATTTCAAAGAAAATATCCGGTGGCGCTATACCGCCGCCCCAGATGCGGACTAAGTTGATGTTGGAATTTTTGCACAAATGCAATTCATAATCATATCGCAGTGAATCTCTGTTCAGCATCATATCTGGAACCCAGGCACCACCGTTTAGGTGAACTCTTCTTCCATTTACATAAAAGTCCCTGCGCGCCCATCCGTTTACCATTACGATTTTAGAACTAACCATACGGATGCCGAATACAAAAGAAGTATCGTCCCAAACCTGGTTATTATTTTCATATTGCAAACGGATGCGGTACAAATTCGGCTCACCATAACCGTTTGGCCACCATAAATGCGGTTGATGAATGATGAATTGTTTTATATTGCCGGTATTTAAATTGACATCAGAGGAACCATTTGCATTGGTAGAAACCTGTTGCTCAACACTGAAAGATTGGCCGCTGAAATTTTCAGGACTGATAATGATTTTTAATTTTCCATTTTGTAAAACATCACTAAAATTATTCAAAGAAAGATGAAGTGAAAGCCGGGCCACATTCATATCTGGAAGATTGGGTAAATCAGTTTTTATCTGCGGATTTTGAATTACTACCTGCCCCGATGTACGCAAATAAACCGGTTGCCAGATTCCCATATTTCTATCCCGGACTGCAGGCATCCAATCCCAGCCTACAGAACAAAGCATCGTTACATTTTTGCCTATATCTCCCGTAGGGCCGCCATTTGCAAAGAAATCTCCCAGGGCTTTTAATTGAGGAGTAGAAGGCAATCCGGGATAATCCAGCGGATAAATTTTTACCGCAAGCACATTGGTATTTCCTGCCTTAATTACTTTGCTTACATCGAGAGAATATTGTGCAAACATGCCAGCCATTTCAGACGAATCGGCAATTCGATTTCCATTTACCCACACTTCGGCGCGGTAATTAATTCCTTTAAAAATTAATTGAAAATGTTTCCCGTTATCGCTCTTCGGAACTGTGAAAGTAGTTCGGTACCAATAAGGTTTTTTCCATGGATTGGGATCGTTGGGAAGATAACTATATTGTTCCAGAGGGTATTGATGATTGAATGAATCGGAAGCATCAGGGATCAGCATATTGTTCATTCCGATGTAGGGATCGGGGTACACTTTATTGGCAACTAAACCTGTAAGAACAGTACATGGTACTTTCACCGGGAACCAATACACATTGGAATGATAAGTAGTATTTGAAAGTATTTCCCCTGATTCGGGAATGATGGAAGATGATTGCAGATCAAATTGGCTAAGCTGCACCTGCTTTACCGGAATATTTTGGGCATGTAAATTTTCCGGAAAAAGAAAAGCGAATAATATAAACAGCTTAAAAATAGGCAACTTGATTCTCATGATGAATTTTTAAATTTTAAGAAAGCGCTAAAAATAGGGATAGTTTTTTATTTAGGCCTCCAATTGTACTTTTTGTAAATGAATAAGATAAAATTGTACAGTTATTGACGGACTATATTTTAGAAGCAAATTTTTTAAACCATAATTCTAAATTTTTATAAGTATTTTTTAAATCTGCAGTATGATTGCCATCTTTATACCCAAGGGTAATTTGCAATTTATTGGCAAGCGAAAAAAAACAGATTTTTTTCATTACCTCTTTTTTATTTTTTGGATGATATATTTTAAATACTTTTTTTAAAAATTCTTCTCCAAATTCATCGAGCAAATACATAAAATCGTAATCGGGATCACCTAATGCCATATCACCGAAATCAATAATTCCCATTATTTGTTGTTTTACTGTATCAAATAAAATGTGGTCTTTACTGAAATCGTTATGAATAAGAGCAGGAGTGTAATTAAAATTATTTTGATTGCTGAGATATTCAGTAAATATTTTGGTAATGATATTTCTTTTATTTTTTGAAATATGCGGATAGATTAATTTTTGCGCCTTCCTAAAATTATCCCAATATTCTTCTTTGGGATCCATTGTTTCTAAATGACAATCCTTGAATTTGGATAAATCAATATGATGTAATTGTGAAAGAAAATTGGCCAGCGATTGTTGAATTAATCCCTGGTTTTTTTTATGTAATGAATTATAAATCTTAAAAGTTAACGGCACTCCGGGAATTATTTTATGACCTGCAAAATTTGTTTCAAAAGAGATGAATTCAAATATGGGAATGGAAATATTCAGAAGCGGTTTTATTTTTGGCAACACAGCTATTTCTTTTCTCATTTGTGTTTTTGCATCTTTACTTTTTGGGAACCTGAATATATATTTTTCGTTTAAGATAAATGCTTTGCTGTTATCGCCTTCTCCTGTTTTTTTTATAGAAGAAATAATATAATCCGGGAATTCCTGGTGAATTTTTTTGATTTGAGTTTCAAATTTTTGCATACAATAAAAGTAAGAGAGATTTTTTTAGCGACGCCTGCCCGGATGAAGACGTTCAGGCGCGGATTACATAATTTTCATGAATTTCTGACCAGCAAATGAACAAATAAATTGGATTTGCATTTTATTTTTTTTGTAACTCCTGGGATTAGCAAACTGCGCTATCAAACTTTCTTTAAGTGGTAAAACCTTTTTTATCAAAAAACATATCTTTAAAGCAAAACATATTTATGAAAAGATTTATTTTATTTCTTTCTGTTATTCTATTTTTTAGCTATTCATCTTCAGCGCAGGATTCATCTTATGTTATAAATGGAAATCTCGAAAAAATTAAAAGCGGAACCATCTTTCTAAATATTTATAAACAGAGCGAGACTTTTAAGGATTCAGCAGTTATAAAAAATGGCAAATTTCAATTTACCGGGTTTGTTTCCTCTCCTTATTTTGCTTCACTTACTATGCCCGACAGGCACAATGATTATTTTACTTTTTATGTAGAACCCATTACTATAGAAATATCAGGAAGGGGTGACTCCTTGCGATTATTGAGTGTAAAGGACTCTCCCATAAATGCAGATGATAAACTATTGAAAGAAAGAATGAAAACGATTACCCAGTGGGAAGATGCCGATAGTAAAATTTATGAGCAGGCATATAAAGATAAGAACACAAAAGTGATGGATAGCCTCGATAATGTGGACATTGAAATATTGGCTGCGAAAAGAAAAGTAACGGCAGCATTTGTAAGAGACTATCCAAAATCTATGCGCGCAGCAATGGCTATCGTAGAGAATTATAGTTATTATGCCGAGGCCAGCGATGTGGAACCATTATACAATGAATTGGATCCGAAAATAAAAAATTCTCCAAAGGGTAGGGAGATCAAAAAAATGATTGATACTTATGCTAAAGTGGCAATAGGAAAACCGGCCCCTGATATTACACAATTTACTCCTGATAGCACCCAACTTAGTTTATCATCATTAAAAGGGAAATATGTTTTGATAGATTTTTGGGCAAGCTGGTGTGGCCCATGTCGTCGTGAGAATCCTAATGTGGTAGTGGCCTACAATCAATTTAAAGATAAGGGGTTTACTGTTTTTGGCGTGTCTTATGATACCAAAAAAGACAGGTGGAAAAAAGCGATTGCTGATGATCACCTCGACTGGAACCAGGTTTCAGATTTGCAAGGTTGGAAAAATGAGACATCCAACCAATATGGAATTAAAGCAATTCCTTCTAATGTATTGATTGATAAAAATGGAGTGATTGTGGCTAAGAATGTTTTTGGAGACAAATTAACTGCGAAGTTGAAAGAGTTGTTGAAATAGAAAAAGTGATTTATTATTTTAGTTATTTGGATTTAATTGTAATGAATAGGAATTTCGCATATTTGTTGTTTTACTGAAAGTAGATAGCCTGTAGCTCTCTGCTCATAGATGATACCTGATAGCTGACAGCTGATCCCCAACAAACAGTTTTGATTATTTGCCCTTTAACCGATAATTTTGCATCTCATTTTTGAAAACTAATTTTGAATCATTATAAAAGCAATTAAAACTAAAATTTACTGATGAAAGAAGTTGCATTCAGAGAAGCATTGCGGGAAGCAATGCAGGAAGAAATGAGGCGTGATGAAAAGGTGTTTTTGATGGGAGAAGAAGTAGCAGAGTACCAGGGTGCCTATAAGGTAAGCCAGGGCATGCTGGAAGAATTTGGTGAAAAAAGGATAATTGATACACCGATTTCTGAGCTTGGATTTACGGGGGTAGCTGTTGGTGCTGCGCAAAATGGCCTTCGACCCATAGTAGAATACATGACCTGGAACTTTGCTAATCTTGCACTTGACCAGATATTAAATACAGCATCCAAAATGCTGGCTATGAGTGGCGGACAAGTTGGTTGCCCGATAGTATTTCGCGGGCCGAACGGAAGCGCCGGACAATTAGGTGCTCAGCATTCCACCGCTTATGAAGCGATGTACGCAAATATTCCCGGATTGAAAGTGATTTCTGTAAGTAATCCTTATGATGCGAAAGGATTATTGAAAAGCGCTATTCGTGATAATGACCCTATCATATTTATGGAAAGCGAAGTAATGTATGGTGATAAAGGGATGATTCCTGAAGGAGAATATCTGATTCCGATAGGCAAAGCAAATGTAGCACGTGAAGGGAAAGATGTAACGATAGTTTCTTTTAATAAAATGATGAAAGTGGCACTGGGTGCCGCTGATGAATTAGCAAAAGAAAACATAAGCGCAGAAGTAATTGATTTAAGAACTATACGCCCTTTGGATTGGCACACTATTTATGAATCAGTAAAGAAAACAAACAGATTGGTAATTGTGGAAGAGCAATGGCCGTTTGCTTCTATTTCTTCTGAAATTGCCTATCGCATTCAGAAAGAAGCTTTTGATTATTTGGATGCGCCTGTTCGCAGAATCACATCTTTGGATGCTCCAATGCATTACGCGCCAAACCTTGTTGCGCAATATTTACCCGATGTTCCAAGGACAGTGAACCTGGTAAAAGAAGTAATGTATTTGAAAAAATAGAATTCGCCTTCTCTGGTCTCCGACCAACGACACCTGAAAATGGCGTTTAATATATTATTACTTATCACAGCATCCTCAATGCTTAAAAAATATCTGATATGAATATTGGAAGCTTTTATTATCCTTTGCCGGCCAATGAGCCGGTATTTAGTTATGCCCTTGGAAGTAAGGAAAGAGAACTTTTGAAAAATGCCCTTAAAGAATTAAAAAGTAAAAAAGCAGATGTGCCTATGTACATCGGAAGTGAAGAAGTACGCACCGGCAAAAAAGTAGAAATAAGGCCTCCTCATGAGAGAAGTCATTTATTGGGAAATTTTCATCAGGGAGATGCATCACACGTAAAAAAAGCTATTAATGCGGCGCTGAGAGCAAAAGATAAATGGGCAAACCTAAGCTGGGAAAACCGTGCTAATATTTTTCTGAAAGCGGCTGACCTGTTAGCTACAAAATACCGACCTGAGATGTGTGCTGCAACCATGCTCGGACAAAGTAAAAATCCTTTCCAGGCAGAGATAGACGCAGTGTGTGAACTGATAGATTTTTTAAGGTTTAATGTTCATTTTCTTAGCGAAATTTATAAGCAACAACCAATAAGCAGCGCGGGCATTCATAACAGGATGGAATATCGTCCTCTTGAAGGGTTTGTGCTCGCTATCACTCCGTTTAATTTTACCTCAATTGGGGGAAATCTTCCCACTGCGCCTGCAATGTGTGGCAATGTGGTAGTGTGGAAATGCGCTAATACACAGGTTTACAGCGCACAAATGTTTATGAGGATTTTGAAAGAAGCGGGTTTGCCCGATGGAGTTATTAATTTGGTTTTTGTAGATGGCCCTACTTTGGGAGATGTATGTTTTAACCATCCTGATTTTGATGGCATTCATTTTACAGGAAGTACCGCCGTATTTAAGAGCATGTGGAAGCTGATAGGAGAGAACACTAAAATTTATAAATCGTACCCAAGAATAGTAGGAGAAACCGGCGGTAAAGATTATGTGTTGGCACATAAGAGTGCAGATGTAGATGTACTGGTAGCAGCACTTTGCCGCGGTGCGTTTGAATACCAGGGGCAAAAATGTTCTGCTGCTTCACGCGCTTATATTCCTTCCAACATTGCGCAGCAGGTAAAGAAAAAACTTGTTGCAGAAATAAAAACTATGAAGATGGGGACTGTAGAAGATTTTAGCAATTTTATAAATGCGGTAATTGATGAAAAAAGTTTTGATAAATTAGAAGCTTATATTAAACAAGCGAAAAAAGATAAAGGAGCAAAAATATTGGTTGGAGGGAAATGTGATAAAACCAATGGGTTTTTTATAGAGCCAACTGTAATAGAAGCTACAGACCCGAAATATGTAACTATGTGTGAAGAGCTATTTGGGCCCGTGCTTACTATTTATGTTTACGATGAAAATAAATTTGAAGACGCCATAAAATTAGTAGATACCACTTCGCCTTATGCACTTACGGGTGCAGTAATTGCGCAGGATAGAAATGCGGTAGAATTGGCTACAAAAAAATTGACCAACAGTGCAGGTAACTTTTATATTAACGATAAACCAACCGGCGCAGTAGTAGGCCAGCAGCCATTTGGCGGAGCACGAGGAAGTGGCACGAATGATAAAGCAGGGAGTATTTTGAATATGTATCGCTGGCTGAGTGCCCGGACAATAAAAGAAACTTTTAATCCGGCGACAGATTACCGTTATGCTTTTATGAAAGAGAAGTAAAAAAGAAGAAGGAGGAAGGAGGAAGCCTCAAAATAACAGATAGCCTTCACTATTCACCATTGACCATTCACGAATGATTACAATTCTCAATAAACATCAACTTCAAATTACCATTGAGCGCCTGGCTTGCCAGGTGATAGAGAATTACGCTGACCTTTCATCTGTAGTTTTAATTGGTTTGCAGCCTCGTGGAATTTTTCTGGCAGATAAAATTTATAAACAATTAAAAAAAATAAAACCAGAGCAAAATTTCCCTTATGGAAAATTAGACATTACTTTTTATCGTGATGATGTTCGTAACGAATTGCATGAAGCCAACCAAACTGATATTACTTTTTCTATCGAAGACAAAAATGTAATTCTGATTGATGACGTATTATTTACAGGAAGGACAATCCGCGCTGCCTTAGACGCTATATTATCCTTTGGACGCCCCAAAAAAGTAGAACTCTGTGTTTTAATCAATCGCAGATACAGTCGTCAATTGCCCATCCAGCCCGACTATTGCGGAAAACCCATAGATTCCATTATTTCTCAAAAGGTAAAAGTAGAGTGGGACAAGGATGAAGTGAATTTGTATTGATAGGTATTTATAGTTTGACTACTAATTCCTTCTATAAAATTCGATTTAATTCTAAAAAACTTTATTTATCTCTTTCTACTTTTACAGGAAATACAAAGCTATTGGCAATAACTAAAAACATTTTTTATAAAGCAAGGTTTTTGAATTTATTTTTCATTATAAGTTTACCATGCTTGTGTGCTTCCGGTCAACAGATTGAGAATACAAAGAAGTTTGTTAATCCACAGGCAAAAATACTCAATGACAGTGCTGTATCTGTAATGTTCCATTCCCCAGGATTATAATAAAGCGCTTATTTTATTAGATAAGGCGATTGAGATTGATAGCAATTATATTACAGCACTTAATAATAAAGTTTCATTTGAAATGGAATTGAAGCAATTTGGTAAAGCATTAATTACTCTTAAAAGGATAATTGCAATAAAACCACAAATTCCGGAGTATCATTTTTTTGCTGGTTTGATTTACGTTAGGTCAGGGGATACTACCTCTTCTCAAAATTATTTTAAAGAAGCCGATAATTGTTATAATACTATTTTGGATTCAATAAGTAAAGAAAATAAATCGTTTGACTTTGTTTTGATGAATAAAGCTATTAATCTGGTATGTATGGGTGATAAGGAAAAGGGTAATAACATATTGAAGCAGCTCTATGCTAATGAAAAGGATGATATTGAAAAAGAGGTGTTATCTGATTTTATAAACAAATCCCGAAGCGAAATCGTTAACTATTTTTTAAATGGAAAGCAGGACACTACTACTATGTTGGCAGGTAAACCATCCAAACCCAAAAGAATAAGGTTTCTAAGGTTAAAAGATAATAAGAGGCATAAGCTTTCTTCGGGCCTTTATTTACTCCACCTTAGAAAGCCACCGCCTTTGGCGGTGGTAATGTTGTGTGGGCTTTGCCTGAAATTTTTGCCACAAAGGCACGAAGACACGAAGGAAAACGGAAAACTTCGTTTTCCTTATTTTTTCGCAGAAAAAATCCTTTGTGCCTTCGTGTCTTTGTGGCGGTCTTCTTTTTTGACTTAGCTTATTGGAATTA
>JGI20206J14855_1000110_pt1 | contig 30683 bp, 30 predicted proteins | sample NGESurdeep092012_6_FD_14855 | JGI IMG/M metagenome (IMG submission 14855) | reverse complement strand
CGGTCTCTTTCCCGGCCGGCCGAACCCGCGTCCGTGACATACGCCGGGGTTTGCGTGATGTCTTCGCCGGAAATAATGGTGCCCCATCGGGAGTCAGAGTTCGTACTGGCGCTCCGTGACAAAACGTCCTGCAGAGGTTTTTTACCAAGCGCTACTAAATTCTCTAGGCCGCTGCTGTATTTGCGCGGCTCTTTCGGATCATTGTACTCTGACTGGTCGAGATGGAGAGATCCATAGCTAGGCTGATGATGAAAAGACCATGGCGCATGGTACACGTCGCCCCTGGGCAGCAGTTTACGCATAGAAGACGGAGCGTTAATGTATTGGCCGAAGAACGTCTGAACCGCGGCAAGCCTTGCTCTCTCTTGGGAGAACTCTGATTGTTCTTCGGGAGTGAGTACTCTGGGCTTAGTTTCTGCCGAAACGGCGGCCGGGCTGGTTTGAGCCGGACTTACGGACACGGCTTTCGCTAGCTTATCGGCTTTGCGCTGTGCTCTGGCATCTTGAAGCGCTTTGGCAACCACATAAGCCGTAATCATGCCGCCGGCGACTTTTTCAATTCTACCTGGTGAGCCTGCCGATTTTTGCTCGAGAGTTTTAGACATAAAAAAATACTACCATAAAAGTAGTATTTTGTCCACTTGGCGGGCCATAGCTCAGCAGGCTTGGCACTACTTCGCAGTAGACTTGTGTAATATGGAAGACGCCAGTGTCTGATACGGTATGCCCTCTTCTATGGCCTTCGCTTTTAACTTATATAAATCCCTCTCGGATAACCTGATATTGATATTTCGAGTTTTATTAAATGTGTTTTTAGCGATCTTTTGCAGTTCTTTCTTTCTTTCTTCAAGATTTGGAACACGCTTGAACTCACCACGCTCAAAAGCTTCTAGAATATTCGTTTCTTCTTTTTCTAGATCATATGGTAGGTTGTTATTCATAGTTCATCTCCTTTATTCAAATATTGTTTTGTTGCTTTTCGGCTGGGAATTATAGTCTTTAAAAATATTTTGTTGTCGTCCTCTATATAAGGGACAAGGTAGGCATAGTTTTTTATCCTGACAACCAATATTTTTTGGCCTGGGTGGCGTTCTGGGTTAGTATGCTGGCTATTATCAAGTACTTTGTTTTCTTCTATGGCTGTTTGTACGTCCTCAAAGCAGACGTTGCGCTCTGTCTTTAATTTCGCATTTTTTAGTTCGTCCCAATCTATGTATTTCACTCAATAATCTTATGACAGAACATATCAAATGTCAATAATGATGAGCCATAGCCTTGCAGGTCTGGAACTATTTTCAGTTTTCTAGCCAGGGAGTTCACTGGGTCCCGCTGCAGCATCCAGCAAGTTCTCAATATGTCGCAGAATGAGCCCACCCATAGCAAGTCCCTTTGAGTTTGGTCCCATAGCGTTCATATTAAGTATGCTTACATCGCCTGCATTGCCTTCAAGTTCGTCGTGCTCCTCAATCATCTGAGTTATCCCACCATCTGCAAACCCAAGATATGCAATGGCTCCACGCGTAAAACCTGCAGCATACTCAGCTGCTTGAACTGGATCGGTCATTAAAGCCTGCGCTTTTGCTGTAGCTTCAGGATCATCTGGCTCAAATGAGTGCATATCGGGCTCTACTCCTAATTCTTGCAGCCTGGAGTTAGCATCAAGCAAACGACCTAAATATTCGTCCCTGCCTATGCTTAAAATACCTCCTAAAGCTGCCGCGGCATCAAGAGATGCATCTCTTAAAGTGATTGCACGGGGATCTCTCTCGTAAAATTCACGTGTAGGTTGGGGCAATTGCCCAACAGAATTACCAGACATTATTATATAATAACATGGAAATCTATATTTGTCGACTTGGCGGGCCCGACCGGATTCGAACCGGCGATCTCCTCCGTGACAGGGAGGCGTGATAGGCCTCTTCACTACGAGCCCTTGCCTATCGGGCACTGGCTAACGCCAATGCAACAGGGGTAATCATAGCAATTCGTTAGTCAAAAAGCAAACTTAAGCTTCAGGGCTTAATGTATTCGCGGGGCGGTTCTTTGGCCTGGAGCGGTTTGGTGTATGTGGTGGCGGGCTGGAAATTGAACTGGATATGGGCGGCATGGACGCTGCTGCTGTTGCCGTCGAGGACTTTGACGATGTCGAGGCTATAGCCGGTGCTAACCGGGCCTGCGACCTGGCCTGCCGGGAGCTTGAACAAGGCGGCCGTAATCGCCGGCGCGACCTGGCTGTCGTTAATCGTCACGGCGCTCGGGTACTGGCCACCGTTGGTTTTGGTGGACAGGTCATCTGATAGCTGACTGGCTAGGGTGGCGAAATCAGCCCCGCCCTTGAGTTTTTTCAAAGCCGTCTGGGCGCGGGCGGCGGTAGTGGTGTCGAGTTTGGCGACGACGGCCTGGGCCAGCAGTTCCTGCTTGAGTTCGCGCTTCAAATCGTTCTCGTTCCAGCCGAAGAAAGAGTTAAGCGAATCGTCGAGGGCGCGTTGGCTGCCGCCGAGGCGGTTTTCGCCGCGCAGGAGGTTGATTTCGTTATCGACGGCCTGGTTGCTGACGCTGACGCCGTGCTGGGCGGCCAGTTGTTTGACGTAAGAATCCTGGATGACCTGGTCGAGGGCCTGCTGCTTGAGGCGCGTGAGTTGGGCGTGGCCGTCTTTGGTCGAGAAATCAGCCTGTTGCTGGGTCTGGTAATAATGCATGTTGCGGCGCAATTCAAAGAGGTAGGATTCGTAGCTGACCCAGCTCTTACCGGTTTTGGCGACCGGGAACGGCACGACCCGCGCGACGTCGTAAATAAAGCCGGAGGTCATCTGCAATTTGTATAACCCCAGGCCGCAAAACGCGAAAAAAGCGATTATCACGAAGGCGAACAGGCCCAGTGAGATACGGACTACGCGGTGTTTGGAATGCTGGAGCGGGTAGATGTACTTGCGGGCGCTCGATAGCACTTCTTCGCGGTGTTCGCCGACGGTTTCATTGGTAATCCGCGGCACGTTGCTCAAGGCGTCGCTGACCTTTTCCTCGGTGGTTTTGGTGCGGCGGCGGGCTATCCGGTTGACGCCATCGATTGGGCGCCGGATAGTTTTGGCTAATTTAGGCTGCTTAATCTTCTTCGGTTTCTTCATGCGCTTGATTCGGCCGCTGCGGACTAGCCGGATACGTATTGTTGGTAGTAATTCCTTCTTTGCGCAGTATTTCGAGGAGTTTTTTCTGAATCCGGGCCGGATGATGGACTTCGTGAATCGTCAGGTCCCCCACGTATGTCTGCATCCTTATTGTACCAAATCCGAGCAGCGTTTCCTGCAAGCCGGCTACCTCATAGTTGACGGACTGGATTTGGTTTAGGCCTAAATCGGCTACCGAACGGTGGAATAAACCTTTTTGACTGATCTGGATGAACCGCTGGTCGGTCACGATAAAAACGCTGAAATGCCAGCCGATCCAGCTCGGCGCGAAAAGAATCATGCCCAAAACGATGCTGAACACCAGGCTAAGGCCGAAAAAGGTCAGGTTGGGCGGATTGTTGGGCTGGGTGTAAGTCAGGATCAAGGTGTAAACCGGACCCAGCAGCCAGGCGACCATGCCGATAATCAGGCCTTTGCGCATAACGATCGGGTGTTTGTGGAAGACGTAGAGCACCTCTTCGTCGTCGAACTGGTCGTCGAAATACTTCCGCGGTATTTGTTTGGCCGGACTGGCCGGTGTTTGCGCCATAGGCATATTGTAACAAAGTTTATGCTTATTGATTGACAGCGGTCCGGCCACATGATTAGATGAGGCTGAATATTGAGAGAGAGGGCTTATGCAACCTGACGAACCGCAAGACACACCACCCCAGCAACCTGACGAAGGCGTGCCGGCCGCTAATGGCCTGTTCGACGAATCAATTGTCGTCGGCGGCGGTTCGGATCCGGGCGGCAGTAAGAGCAAACTTCCGGTAACAGCCGGGCTAGTCGTGTTAGTCGCCCTAGTGGCCGTCGGCGGTTTATACGCTTTCAGAAGCCCTAAAGCCGGTGTTTCGTCTCCTACGGGAGCCAGCCAAGCTGCCCTGCTCCCCGCCACCACTCCCCCAGCCGCCGTCAGTATAACCGGTAGTGGCTTTAACCCGTCGACTATCTCTATTAAGGTTGGCCAGGCCGTAGTCTGGACTAATAGTGATACTAACCCCCACTTCGTTACGTCCAATGACCCTAAGCCTAGTGGTAATGAACCGGACCCTAAATCAGGCCAGGCCATCAGTGCCGGCAGCAGCTATGACTATGTCTTTACTAAGGCCGGTACATATACTTACCATGACGACCTTAACCCTAGTAGTGGGTTTCAGGGCGTGGTGGTGGTTAAGTAATAATTGGTACCCCTGCCGCGATTCGAACGCAGATCTGCTCCTTAGGACGGAGTTATTCTATCCATTGAACTACAAGGGCACGATTTGATTGTAACAGTTCGCAGCCGGACTAATCGCTAATTGCGTTCGAAGTCCTCGTATACGTGCAGGTACTCGGACTTGTCGTAGTTGAGCAATTCCTTGTCGCTGAAGAAGCTGGCGACTTCGGCTTCGCCGCTGCTCTTGGAGTCGGAGGCATGGACCAAGTTGCGCCCGGTGCCGATGGCCAAATCCCCCCTGATAGAACCCGGTGAAGCTTCGCGCGGGTTGGTCGCGCCGACCAGCGTGCGGACGGATTCGACGCACTCGTAGCCTTCCCAGGCCATGACTACGACCGGCGAACTTTTCATAAATTGTTCAAGCCCCTTGTAGAATGACTTGTCGACGTGTTCGGCGTAGTGGCTGCGCAACATGGCCTGGTCTAGGCTGGACATTTTGATGCCGATTAACTTGAGGCCTTTGCGCTCAAAGCGGCTGATGATTTCGCCGATCAGGCCCCGCTGGATGGCGTCCGGTTTAGCAATAATCAGGGTTCTTTCCACTTAAATATTCCTTGTTTAGTTGGTTTTATTTTAACAGGGATGGCGTTTATTTGCCACTAGGGTATTTAGGCTCCGTGAACAAATCCGGCTCCCAATCGCTGTCGTCGACCTCGATCTTGCGGCCTTCGACCTCGGCCTTGGCCCAGAAACGTATGTAAGCCTGGACCGAGTCAAAGCCCAAAAAGTGGGCTTTGCGGCGCAGGGCGTCGCGCAGCTCTTCTTCGATCGGTATCTGGATGGTGACGATCTTGCTGATATGAAACACTTGCACCCCTACCTTTACTTTTCGATACAATGCTCCTGAAGCCCCCACATCAGAACCTTATCAAACCAGTATCAAAACATATGTTTTGATACGATTATCATAACGTTTTGATGTGGGACTTCCCGCCGGTAGATAACACTTACGAAAGATTATGCTAAAAGTCCGCGGCGGCCAAAAAACTTAATTAATTATTAAGGTCTGGGGCTGATTGCCGGCCGGGCTTTGTTACAATGAGCTTATGTTATTTGCCAAAGCTAAGACGGATTTTCTAGAGTATTTGGAGATCGAGCAGAACCGGTCGCAGAAGACGATCCAGAATTATGACCATTACCTGACGCGGTTGATTGATTTCGCCGGCGATATCGAAGTGACCGACATTGACGCCGAGCTGGTCCGCAAGTGGCGGCTGTGGCTGAACCGGCTAGGCACCAATACGTCCGACGAACTCGGCAAGACGACGCAAAACTACCATTTGATCGCGCTGCGCAGTTTTCTTAAATATTGTGCGAAGCGCGATTTACCCGCCCTGACGGCAGATAAGATCGAATTGGCCCGGACGCGGCGCAAGCAGGTGACTTTTCTGAACGAGGAAGAATTGGCACGGGTATTTGCTCAACCGGACTTGAACACCTTGAGCGGGGTGCGCGACCGGGCTATTCTTGAGCTACTCTTCAGTTCCGGACTGCGGGTCAGCGAGTTGGTGGGGCTCGACCGCGACCATATTAACTTAAAGCGGCGGGAGTTTATGGTCCGCGGCAAAGGCCAAAAAGACCGGCCGATATTCATCAGCGCCGAGGCCGCGAAATGGGTTGAACACTATTTGGGCAAGCGCGAGGACACGGCGAGACCATTATTTGTTCGCTATAGCGGCAGCAAGCAAATCGACCTATCCGGTAACTTCCACCGGCTGACGGCCAGGAGCGTGCAGCGGATCGTGGCCCGGTCGGCCCTGCTGGCCGGCATCACTAAGCATGTCAGCCCGCATACGCTCCGCCACTCTTTCGCCACTGACCTGCTGATGAACGGCGCTGACCTACGGTCGGTCCAGGCTATGCTGGGCCACAGCAATATCGCCACCACCCAGATCTATACGCACGTGACCGACCCGCACCTTAAGTCGGTGCACGAGAGGTTCCACCGCAAATAGCCGGCGATGCCTTTAACCTCAATTAAGGTTGCAGCTCGGTGAAAGCGTGTCTGGGGTCACGCTGCCGGGATAGGTATAGAAGCGTTTGCAGATATTCTGGCCCTGAACGGAGTAAGGCGGCAGCGGTGCCGTTTCCGTAATCGGGGCGTGGACTTGAATGCGCTTGAGGACGGTCCGGGCGGCACCGGTAACGTCAATCTCGGCCTGGCCATCAACGAAATCAAGCGGCGTGCTGCCGACACTCATGGCGTTGCCGACGGATACGTTTGACTCGTCATAGTAATCCAGGATGTGGACGACGTACTGCTCGCCGGCGCCGCCACCGAGACCGCTAATCGTGACACCACAAGGGTAGCCGGGGTTGGCAACGTTGCATTGGCCGCCTATAACCTGGCCCTGGCCCGAGCCATAGGTCACGCTGCCGCCGGTAGTTGACGGGTACAAGTAGACATTGAAGGTGTTGCTAATCATATTGGCGCGGTTCATATCAGCCAACGGCGTCAAGCTAATCTCTAAGACGCCCGGGGCGCTGCCCCAGCCGCCGACAGGGGTAAACTCGGAGTTAGCCGGCACGGATGCCTTGAAGCTGTTGTTATTGTCGTTGCTGCCCCAATAAATCGTCAGGCTGCCGAGGCTGCCGGTCGTTCCAAAGGTGATATCACGGTCGGAGCCGGGGCTGATGCCGGTCCAAACCATGCTAGGTGGTGTCAGGTTAAGCAGCACGCAGCTGTATGATACGCCGGTACTGGTATTGATAGTCCCGGTAGGTATGCCCGGGAAGCCCTGCCCGGCCAAACACTTGGTCGGGTCTTCGTGGCCGCCCAAGCCGGCCGACGGCGGAGTCAAGCTGTCCAAACTAGGCAGTACGCCGGGTATACCGGCCGGAGTGGCAAAGACTTTTTGGATTAGCTGTTGGATGTCGTTAATACCGCTCTCCGAAGCATAGTAAGCCTGGCTGGCCAGTTGCTTATCAAGCGCGCTTTGCTGTTCCCGGCGAGCCAGCTGGGCAAAACCGACGGTCAGCAGCGCCAGCACCACGATCAGGATCAAAGCTATAACAATCGAGGCGAAGCCTTGTTGGTTGCGGCGCAGGTTCGACTTTTGTTTTGCTGGCATGTTCATTGCTTATTATACTCCTAACTCCCGTTACTGGTTATGCGTTGCACGACAGTCGTCGTCAGATTGGATGTCGAGCAAAATTGTTGGCCGGTAGTACCTTTGCAGATTATCAAGCCGGCCGGTGAAATCGCGCCGCTTATAATCTGGTTCATGTGAGGGCTGACGCCGGAGAAGTTGCAGTCGCCGGCCGAACCGTTGTCGCAAAGCTGGTCGTTATCACCATAGGCGATCCCTACCGACACGGAGTAAGGCGAGCCCGCCGAGATCGAGAAAGCCGTCAGCCTGGAGTTCGGCGAGATCAGTTCGCTACCGTTAAGGCCGGATGGCGGACTATTCAAGAAACCGACCGTCGCCGAGCAGCTGCCCGGTACCGGATTGTCGTCGCGCCAGAGCACGTGCGGACTTTGGCCGGCCTGAGTACCGATTTGCTTGTCAAGAACGTAGGTGTAGCGGGTGTTGCCAATGCAGTAAACATGGGTCTGGCCGTCAAGGCTGACCGCCGCCAGCGGTACGTTATCCGACAGCTGCAAATGCTGCGATACGTCATCGGTGATACTNCGGGTAGCGTCCTGGACCCGGGCCTGGTTAACNCCTTTGTAGTACAGGTTGCCGATGCTCATCATCATNGCCGTTACCAGCAATAGGATAGTCGACAGGACAGCCGTGGCTATCATCAGCTCGACGATCGTAAAGGCTTTTTGGTTTAAACCAGGGCGCGTGGTGTATTTCATTACAATTGGTGAAGCCTGTAAATAGTTGTTACGGTGTCACTGCCCTCGCCCAGCACGTCGGGCCAGGTGGCCGTGACAGTGAAGGTATCGGATTGGCTCGGGGGGTTATTAACGTAAGTAATCGCGACATGGTACGGAATCGGCGGGGCCGCACAGCCGCCGGCCAGCAAGGTGTAATAAGGACCGCTGGCGGGCTGCGGGACGATCGGCACCAGGCAGTACGGCCCGGCCTGGAAAATGTTCGGCGTGTCGCCGGTCACGGCCAAAGTCCGTAAGGCTTCGACCTGCGATTGGATAAGTTCAGTGGCCTGAGAGTTTTCCTGGGCTTGGCGGGTGTTGAGCAGGCTGCGGTTGGCGGTAGCGTAGGAAATACTGATCGCCAGCCCCAGAATAGCCAGCACCACCATGACTTCAACGATGGTGTCGCCCGCCTGGCCGGGCCGCCTCAGGCGCTTTATAAGGTGCATGCCGCCCCCGGACTCAGGCGCTGGACGTTGATGTTCAGCTGGTTATTGTTGGTGCCAAGATTGATTTGGGCGGATTGCGTGCCGTCGCTCAGGCAAATAACGGCGGCTTGGGCCGTATTCAAGCCCACGTTAGTGGTAGTCGTAGCACCGTTAATCCCGGCCGGGCTCAGCGACGAGTAAACCAGGGAGACGGTTTGGGAGCCTGATTGGAAACTATCAACGCCGTCGCCCGTCCCCAACCCCTCTACAAAACCTATATTGTAGTAAGTGTTGATGTGTTTGGCGCCGCTAGAGTCGGTGACCGACATACCGGTGACGTTCAGCGACTGGTTGGTGGTTGCAGTGGTAGTCAGGCTGGTAATAACCGCCGGGTCAACATTGGCCAAACTCGGCGTTACGCCGTTGGTCGCGTCCGCCCGGCCGGCGGCCAGCGAAACCACCTGGTATTGGTCAGGCGTGGGGTCGGTAAACGAAACCAATTTGCCCAGGAAGACGCAGTTCGAGTTGGTGCCTTGCGTAGGGGTGGCGCTGACCACCGGCGAAACGGTTGTCGGGGTGCCGGGGCCGTTCCAGGAACATTGCAGCAAAACATCGCTGTACTGGCCGTCGGTAACCTGTTCGATAACGTCTTGGATGCGGGAAGCCATTTCATTAACTCCTTGGGTGAAAGCCGTTTTCTCTTGCTTGCCGTTGATGAAATTGGCAGCTATCAGGAACATTACCCCGGAAACAGCCAACACGATCATGACTTCGATGATAGTGTAACCAAGAGGTGTTTTTTTTCCACCTTTCATATTGTCTTCAGTATAGCACAAGCGGTATCTGGTAAAGCCAGTTTAAAAAGTAATAAATGTTCGCGTGTACCAGTGGAGGATGGCGGCGCCGAAAAGCTGGACCACAACAGCGGCGATAATCAGGAAAGGACCGAAGGGAATGAGGCTGGTGCGCTTGAGACGGCCGCCCATGATAAGCGGCAGCGCAGCCAGGCTGCCGCCGATAGAAGCCAGGAAAATCAAGAGCAGACTGCGGGCCGGCGTGGCCATAATCAGGCCGAGCAGCCACCCCAGTTTGACNTCNCCGCCGCCGATCCACTTGCCGCCCGAAAACTGGAATAACAGATAGAAGATACCGCCGCCGGCGATAACCGCCAAAACGGCGTTAAGCAGCGCCACGGCCGGCCGGTTGGCAGCCGCGATGCTGATAGCCGCTTGGACGACGGCAATCGCCCCAAGGGGATAAATCAGCCGGTTGGGCAGCAAAAACCAGCGGGCGTCATAGACCAGCAACGCGACCAAACCTGTTAATAGCGCCAGCCAGAGCACGAAAACCGCCGTTTGGGCGCCGCTAAACGCTACCGGCCACCAGATATAAGAAGCCACGAACAGGCCGGCCAGGGCCAGTTCGACCAACGGGTATTGCGGCGAAATAGGTTTGGCGCAATAGCGGCACTTGCCGCCCAGGCTTAGCCAGCTTAACACCGGTATCAGGTCCTTGGCGACCAGCTCGTGCTTGCAATCCGGGCACATAGAACGGCCCCTGGCGACCGATAGCCGCGACAGGTACTGCTTGTCCGGCTTCCTCTTAGAGGTTTGGTCCTGCTGCTCGTGGACGCGCCATACCAGCGCGTTGGCAAAACTGCCCAGGCAGAGGCCCATAACCACCAAAACAGCGATAATCATTAGCAACATAGTAGCACAAACTAAAACAGGCCCGTGAAGGCCTGTTTTAGTTGGCAACGCGTAACTATATTAGCTGTCGATACACTGCTGCTGCTGACCTCCAGAAGTTTCTGTCGAGTAGTAAACAGCGGTTGCCCTAGCGGAGACCGTGCCATCGCAACGGTGTCCCAGGAAAACGGTTATCGTGCCAAGAGCCGGCGCGGTCGCGGCCGGAGCCGAACCAGCAGCGGCCGTAGTGTTGACTATGGTGCTGCCGCCAACGTTGACTTTGTCGTTAACGCCCGTACCGCTAAGCGTAATGCTGCCGGTACCGGTGATGCTCGTCGGTACGGCACCGTTGTTGTTGGATTCGTACGAAGAAATACCCCCGGAAACGGTTCCGGCGTCATTCTTAATTTGCGTGTTACGCGCGTTCCTCTGCAAGGCCGGAACGGCCAAGAAGACGATCAAAAGGATCAGGCCGGCGATAGCTAGCACGATCATGACTTCGATGATCGTGAAACCCTGGTCTGATTTCTGTAGTTTAGTTTTCTTTATTCTGTTAAGCATTGCAAATGCCCCCTTTGCGGCTTAAATTTAAGTGCTTATGGTTAGATGATAGTTATTTGTTGGGAAAAAAGCAAGCCTAAAATCTTGGGGGATAATTTTCAGAGTTGCTGGCATTGCGGCGCTAGCCCGGTATTGCCGGTTTCGATAGCATATAAAGCTACCACGTCGTTGTAGCCCGCCCCTTGGGGAGTGGCGGTGCCAAAGCTGGCGGCGCTGCATTTTTGGTAGTTATAAATGTAGACTTTATCCAGATTGGGCGTGTAGGCCGGTATCGAGGCGCCCGGCGACAGCGTCGTCGAGGTTATTTCGGTCGAGGGGTCGTAGTAAGTCAGTTTGGACGTGTCGTACTGCAGGAAGTTATCGGTCGGCGTATTGGGTATGTCGCCGGAGTGGTTGAGCTCCCAATGCGAGACCGAGCCCAGAATAATCTGGACGTCCTGCCGGCGCTGGTTATTACGCGAATTACGGATCAGGGTCGGGATAGCCAGGAAGACGATCATCAGGATTAAACCGGCGATGGCCAGCACGATGAGCGTTTCTACGATCGTAAAGCCGCCAGCGGCCGGCTTAGAGCTGGTTTTCGCCGGCTGCTGCGGTCGGTTGGCGTTAGCGGCAAAACTGGTCATCATGGCTCAACCGGCGTTGGTGAAGCCGGATTGGTTAACCAGGCCGTAGATGGGCAGCAGGATGGCGGCAACGATGATAAGGGCCATGACGCCCATGACGACCATCAGGACGGGTTCGATGATGGTGCTGATGGTTTTGATCTCGTTGTCGACTTCCTTCTCGTAATAGTCGGCCACTTTGCCGAGCATGGTTTCCAGGGCGCCGGATTGTTCGCCGATGCTAAGCATGTTGGGCACCAGTTCCAGGAAATTGGGGTCTTTGTCCAAGGCTTCGCTCAAGGCTTTGCCGCCCTTAACCTTTTCGGTGGCGCGTTTGAGTGACCGGTTGATGTGGACGTTGTCGACGGCTTCGCCGGTGATTTCCAGGACCTGGATAATCGGCACGCCGCTGGCGACCAGCGTGGTGCCGGTGCGGGCGAAACGGGCCATGTACATCTTCATGTAGAGGTGGCCAATGGGCCAGGCTTTCATCTTAACCTTGTCGATTATCGAACGGCCGCCGAGGGTACGGGCCCAGCGCGAACCGAAGAAGATCAGCAGGAAAAGGATGATCAAAGCTATCCACCAGTCGTGGATAACAAAGTGCGATATAACCAGCAGAATCCTGGTTATCAGCGGCAGCGATACCCCCGGCAGGCCGGCGTAAATGCTCTGCACCTGCGGCAAAACCTTAACGACCATAAACGTCATAACGCCGAGCATGACCAGGAGCACGATGGCCGGGTAAATCATGGCGCCGCGGACTTTAGCGATTATGTCGGCGTCCTTTTCCTGCTGGTCGGCCAGGCGTTCCAAACCGCTGTCCAGCGTACCGGAGGTTTCGCTGGCGGCGACCAGACTAACGTAAACGCGGTTAAAGACCCTGGGGTGCTTCTCCAAGGCGACGCTGAAGGCAGTGCCGGCTTCGACGTCGGAGATGATCTGGTTGATGACGACCTTGAACGGCTTGTTGGTCGTCTGGGTAGCGACGCTGCGCAGGCTCTGGACCAGCGGCAGGCCGGCGTTGATAAGGGTCGCCAGCTGGCGGCTGAAGAGCACCTTGTCCTTGGTTTTGATGCGCCGGCCGAAGTGCGAGCCGCTGCTGCTCCTCTCCAGTTTGATTTCCAGGGGCGTCAGCCCCTGCTCGCGGATCAGTTTGACGGCCGCTTCCTCGTTATCGGCTTGGACCTGGGCTTTGACTTTTTCGCCGGTTTTGGCGTTTCTGGCCTGGTAGTTGAATGTCAGCATGGATTATCTCATTTCTCCGGTTAGCTTCTCATCAATCGGTCAAGTTCATCCAGGTCGACCGCGAAATTGCGGGCTTCGTCAAAGGTAATCGTGCCTTCGTGGACCAGGTTGACCAGCTGCTTGTCCATCGACTGCATGCCGAATTCGGCGCCGGTCTGGATGACGGCTTCCAACTGGTGGCTCTTGCCTTCCCGGATAATGTTCCGCACGGCCGGGGTAGCGACCAGGATTTCGGCCGCCGCGATGCGGCCGCCGCCGATGCCCGGAATCAGGCGCTGGGAAACGATGGCCATCAGGATGTTGGACAGCTGGGCGCGGATTTGCGGCTGCTGGTGCGGCGGAAAAACGTCGATCATGCGGTCAATACTCTGGGCGGCGCTGTTGGTGTGCAGCGTGGCGAACACCAAGTGGCCGGTTTCGGCGATGGTAATGGCGCTGGCGATAGTTTCCAGGTCGCGCATCTCGCCGATCAGCACGACGTCGGGGTCTTCGCGTAGGGCACTGCGCAGCGCGGCGCTGAAAGAGTAGGTGTCGTAGTGGACCTCGCGCTGGACGATAACTGATTTTAGCGACTTATGAGTGAATTCGATCGGGTCCTCGATGGTGATGATGTGGGCTGATTTCTCGAGGTTGATCTTGTGGACCAGGGCGGCTAGCGAGGTCGATTTGCCGGAGCCGGTCGGGCCGGTGACCAGCACCAGGCCGCGCGGGTAGTCGGCGAACTTGTTGACGATTTGCGGCAGGCCGAGCTGCTCGATGCTCAGGATTTCGTTCGGTATAAGGCGCAGGGCGGCGGCGATGTTGCCCCGCTCGTGGAAAGCGTTGACCCGGAAACGGCCCAGGTCGCCGTAAGCGAAGCTGAAGTCGAACTCCTTGTCCTTGAGCAGGATTTGCTTCTGGTCCTCGTCAAGAATGGCGAAAACCAGGGCTTCGAGGGCTTCCTCGTCAAGTATGTCGGCGCCGTTGACGCCTACCAGCGCGCCGTCGATGCGCAGCATTGGCGGCAAGCCGACTTGCAAGTGCAGGTCGGACGCCTTCTTCTTAACGACTTCATCGAGTAAAACCTCAATTCTTGGTTGTGCCTGCATATTCCACCCTTCCCATGCTTAAGCGTTGCCCTCGGCCGCCACGCGATTGATTTCGTCCAATGTCGTCCGGCCGTCCAGCGCCTTCAAATAGCCGTCCTGGCGCATGGTAATCATACCTTCGGCTTGGGCGGCGTTAGCGATTTGCGTGCTGGTGGATCGTTTCATGATTAGTTCCTGAATGTTTTCCGATACTTCAAACACCTCGTACAAACCCATACGGCCCCTATAGCCGCCTGGCGTGTCGGGGGTGTCTGTACCCTTAGCTAAAGTATAAGCGGTTTGGTTGGCCAAGGGCAAGCTTTTGTAGCCCAGATCTTCCGCGGCGGCGGCGACCTGTTCGGCGGTTTGGGGCAAAAGCGTGCCCAGCGATTGCCTGACGGCTTCCGTTTCGACAGGGGTGGATTGGTAAGTTTGCTTGCCCGTGTCGCCAATCCGGCGGACCAAGCGCTGGCCGATAACGGTATGCACCGTACTGGCGATTAGGAACGGTTCGATGCCCATTTCCAGCAGCCGCGGCAGGATACCGGCGGCGCTGTTGGTGTGCAGCGTGCTGAAGACCAGGTGGCCGGTCAGGGCAGCCTGGACGGCCAGGGCGGCCGTTTCTTTGTCGCGGATCTCGCCGACCATGACGACGTCGGGGTCCTGGCGCAGGATGCTGCGCAGGCCGGAGGCAAAGGTCAGTCCCACCTCGGGGTTGACCTGTATCTGGTTGATGCCTTCCATCTTGTACTCGACGGGGTCTTCGAGGGTCACGATGTTGATGGCGTCCTTCTTGATCTCCTGGATCAAAGCGTAAAGTGAGGTCGATTTGCCGGAGCCGGTCGGGCCGCTGGTCAGGATCATGCCGTTCGGCTGTTGCAGGCCATGGCGGATCAGCCGCAAGGCTCGGCCGGTATAGCCCATGTCGACCAGGTTCAAGGACGTGCCGGACTTGTCCAGCAGGCGAATGACGATTTGTTCACCCCAGACAATCGGCGCGATAGCGATACGCAAGTCGATATCGTGCTTATCGACCTGGATGGTAAACTGTCCGTCCTGGGGCGTGCGGTGTTCGTCGATCTTGAGGTTGCTGAGGATTTTGATACGCGAAATCAGGGCCGCCTCGGTGTTCTTGGGCAAACGCATGACCTCCCGCAGCACACCGTCGATCCGGCAGCGGACTTTGACCTCGTTCTCCAGCGGTTCGATGTGCACGTCGCTGGCGCGGTTGCGGGCCGCGAACTCCAGGATGGCTGACAGGGCCTTGCTGATCGGCGAATCTTCGACCAGGTTCTGGATGACTTTGCCTTTGGGGGCGGGCTTGGTTTTGTCCGTGGCGTCGCCTTCCCCGCCGCTGCCGTCGGGCTTGGTACTAAAAGCCTCTTTCATCTGGGTGTCGAGCCGGTTTTCGTACTGCCTGAGGACCTGCCGGATGCCGGCTTCGCTGGCGACATAGACTTTTAGTGGCCGGCCGATGCGGTTGCTGAGGAAGTCAACGGCCTGGACGTTGTCGGCATCGAGCATGGCGACTACCAGACGGTGCTGCATTTCGCCCAGCGGCACGGCCATATAGCGCTTGGCGATATCCCTGGGTAACAAGGCCAGTACGGCGGGGTCGATTTTGGCCGCTGATAAGTTGACGTAAGGTACTTTGGTAATGGTGGCGTTAGCCTTGGTCAGCTGTTCGTCGGTAATATAGTTATTCTTGACCAGGTAGCTGAACAGCGGCTGCGAGGTCTTGGTGGCCGCGGCGCGGGCCTCGGCCAGTTTGTCCATGCCCAGCATGCCGCTTTTGACCAGGGTATCTTCTAGCTGCTGCTGACTGGTGGCCGATAATACGCTCATCAATGGCCCCTTCTACTGCGTAGTGGTGGTGGAGCTAAAGGGGTCGTTATTGGCATTTTGGCCTATGGTTATGAGTTGAGTCGGGTCGTTAGCCTGGGCGTTGAAAAACTGGCCGTCGGGCTTGGGGAAATCGGCCGTGATCGGCTGGACGACTTCTACCTGCTGCTGGCGGTTTTTGGGCGGCACGAAGAGGGCTTTCGAAACAAACAGCGACACGACGGCGCTGATGAAGACGATGACTATGATGAGGACGATGTCTTTTTGTTTCATTTCACTACCTTTTTGGTTATGGTCAGGCTGGTGGCCGGCTGGTAATAGGTGTGGGCGGTCACGGCCAGCGTCATATTGTTAACGCCGCCGGATAATTCGATAGTGTCGATCGGGATCGGCCGGACCGATTGCTGCAGCGTGTTCATGAGGTTCTGGACGGAAGTGTAGTTGGCGTTAGTTACGGTGAAAGCGAACGGGATCGGTACCGGCTGCGGCGTATTGCTGGAAACGTTGGACTGCTGGTTAAGCTGGTCATCGGTACCGGTGATGCTGCTGATGGTGAAGCTGCCGTTGGTCAGGATTTTTTCGAGACTGGAGGTCAGGGCCGGAAAGTCATAGGTCGGCGGCAAAGAGTCAAGGATAATTTGCGGATTGCTGCCATCGTTGTTGCCGGTGCCGCTCCTGGTGCCGCCGATAATGTTGGCCTGTTGACTGTCAAAATTGTTGTATGAACTCGACAGGCTGTCGAAGGCGACGGCGTTTTTCTGGAGCTGCGACAGGGCTTTTTGCTTAACGGTCGTGACCCGCGCCTGGTAACGGTACTGGCTCCAGATGGCCCGGGAAGCCACCAGGCAGAAAACCGCCACGAAAGAAGCCGCCGCCACGATGATTACCATCTGGGTATTGGCTTTGCTAATCGCCAGCCGCTTGGTTATGATCGGGGCTTTAGCCATATCAGTTCCCTCCCTTGGTGGTGTCAGGCGCCGGGGCGGCCTGGAACAAATCAATCGGCTGCGCCACGCCCAAACGGGTGGTTGTCACACTCGGTACCGCCAAGCTGACGTTTTGGGTGATGTCGAAGATGGTCTTATCGTAGGACAGCGTAATGGTGTAATCGGCTGGGTGGTTGTTATTACCGCTTTGTTTGCTCAAGCTGAAGCTGCTCAACACGACGTTGCTGAAGGCCGGCTTGCTGCCGGAAACGCCTTTAACCTTATAGGTCGTGAATTTCAGGGTGTCGACGTACTGGTTGACGCTGCTTAAGGAGTCAGCCGTGCCGGTTATGCTCTCGGTTTGCTGGGTGAAGTCCAGCTTAAGGTCGGTGATGTCGACCTGGGCCGGCGTCAGTTCGTTGAGGTAGTCGAACAGGCGTGAAGCCGCTGGCTTGCCGTTGTGCAGGTTGGTCAGGCTCTCCAGCTGGTTCTGGACGGTCAAAATCTTGGTGATTTGCGGCTTTTGCTGCAGCTTGGAGCTGTCAGTGTTAATATCGCGGCTTAAATCATTGAGGTGCTTCTTCTGCAAGCCCTCGGCCGCGATCAGCAAGACCAGCAGGGCGACGGCGGCGGCGGTGACCAGCAAGGCGATGCTGACCGCCAGGCGCCGGGTGCTCTGGGCCTTGATGTAGTCCATTTTGACATCAGGCAAAAGGTTAAGCTGGGTGGTCATTCGTTTCTCTCCGCTAGCCCGACAGCGACGCCGAACTGGTTAGATATGGCCAGCAATTCGTTCTGGCGGTCGCGGCTGTACGACACGCCGCGCCAGGCGTTGCCGATTTCGACGTTAAGGCCGAACTTGTTGGCCATGTACAGGGGGAATTCGGGTATGACCGAGGCGCCGCCGGTAACGACGATCTTTTCGATTTTGGAGCCGACGTAGCGGGTTTGGAAAAATTTGATGGATTTTTCGATCTCAGTCGTCAGCAGGTCGATCGTGCCGGTGATAGCGTGGAAGACCTGGCCTTCGAGTTTCTCTTTGCTGAGGCCGAATTTGAAGACGAATTGCTCGGCTTGTTTGTCGTCGATGCTGAGATTCTGGGTAGCCGCCCGGACAATCGCCTCGACACCGGTCGGGATACTGCGCGTCAGGTGGGGCGTGCCGCTCAAGACGACCACCAGGTCGGTCGACCGGCGGCCGACGTCAAGCAATAACTGGGCGCCGGCTTCCGGCACGGCCAGGGCCCGCGCCATGGCCAGGTTATCCGGTTCAAAAGCGATAACGTTAAGGCCGATTGACTCCAGCAAATCCAAACGCTCTTCGACGAACTTGTTCGGCACGCTGGTCAGCAGGATTTCCTGTTTGGTCTTGTCGACCGGCGAATCGCCGATCAGCGTCCAGTCGATCTTGGATTCGGCCAGCGGCGTTGGAATCAGCGAATCGGCCTGGTAGCGGATAGATTTGGCCAGTTCGTTGGCCGGCAGGCGCTCGACGTCGGCCACGGTCGTGAAAACGCGGTTCGAAGGTATGCCGACGGCCACGTTGCGGGTGCTGACGTGGGCGCGATCAACCAATTGCTTGATCGCCTGGGCCAGTTTCTGTTGGTCGGCTTTTGATTCGCTGAGCGACAAGGTGCTCTCCAGGGGTACGTAGGCGTATTTGACAAGGCTGAGCTGGCTGCCGGCGCTGTGCAGCTGCACCAGGCGGACGGCCGTGGTACCTATGTCCAGGCTGAAGAATTCGGATTTGCTGGCTAGAAGACTCATAATACAGCCCCAATTATAGCATAAGCGCTATCAGTTAATAGCCGAGGAACGAGGCTTAGGAACTGGTTGTTCGGCCCACCCATTTTATATTTATTTCCTGTTTATACTTTTTTTGAACTTCATTAGTAATTGTATCATAGCAGCGGCGGTAAACTGGTTATTGAATCCCATTGCGGGGCGCCGTAACTTGGCTGGCCGACGGCCGGCGACGACAGGTAAAGTTCCGGCGTCGAATAAAAGACTTCGGCGGCACAGGTTTGCCTAGACAGCCAGCCGCCGCCATTGTTGCTGCAGCCGGTACCCGAGTTAAGGGCGCCCAGCTCGGCCGGCGACGGCGCGTGGGCCGGCGTACCGCCGGGTAAGGTGGCGCCGACGGCCGTGGTGCCGCTGGGGCAGCTTTCGCTACTCGAGATGTAGACCAGGCGTATGACGGAACCGGTAAGGTTATAGCATGGGGTGCTATAGACGGTGCGGGCAACGGTCGGGCCGTAATCGAACGCAAAGCTACCGCCGGGCAAGCAGTTGGGGCTGCCCTGGCTTACGTACTGGATAGAGCCGACGTTGCATACGTGCACGTACTGTGGCGGCCGCTTCTGGGGGGGTTTGCTAAGCTGTTCGCCGCCCGCCAGCGTGGGAGCAGTACCGGGTATCGGCGTTTCGTCGCGCAGCGACCCGAAAGTGCGGGCCATGTTGACTTGGTTGGCGACGAACTTGCCGTAGACGGTCANCTGCTTATTACAGTTGGTATACATCTGGTTAAGGGGTACGGCGGAATAAGGGGCGGTGTTGAANGCNCAGGTATAAATCTTGCCGTTGGCNTCGTACAGGCCGTCTAGTTCGGTGACGCTCGGGCTGATATAAATGTTCCCGGTCGCGTGCAGCACGAACGACGGCACGTCGCTGGGGCTGTTCCAGGAAGCAGCCGATCCCGTCAGGCCGTTATCGCCCTTATATAAGATGTTGCCGGAGATATAAACGTTGCCGTTGGCACCGTTCACGAAAACCGATTGGTCCTGGCTGGCGCCGGGGGCGATGGTCTTGGCGGGCAGTGTCACCGGCCCGGCCGTCGGTGAAACGCCCGCGGGCGGTACCACGTCAGTGAAGCAGTAGCCGGCCCCGGCAGCGGTATTAAAGTTACCGCCCAGGGCGGGGCTATACGTATCGGGCGGCGATTTAGCGGCCAGCACAGAGTTGGCGAAACTTAAACCGGCGGCGTTATTGCTAAAGGCCGACTGGTTGCTGGCGAAGCCCGTAATCGGGCCTAAGGCCAAGGCCCCTATCTGGGCCGAAGCGCCGTAATCGCCTGAAGGGAACGTGCCGCTGTCATTATTCCAGCTGGCCAGGACACCGCCGCCGCTACAGTTGGGGCTGGCGGATTTGAACGCCCCGCCAGCCGACACGCTGCCGTTGTAGACCTTGAATAACGGCGTGTTCTGGACCGTGAAGTGGGCCGGATAGGTTTGCGGGGTCGCGGGGTCGACGACGTCATTGGGGCCGTTCGCGCCAACATAAGCCGAGGTAAACGGCAGGTCGATTTCGGCATAATAGGCATCGCCGGCCTGGAGCGGCGGCAAGATGGCCGCGCTGCCATTCAAGATAACGGTCTGCGCGCCAGCCCCGAACGGCCCGCTATCGTTGTAGCCCGGGACGATAACGCGCGTCCCGCCGCCGGCCGGCTTTTCGTAAACGGAACTGGTGGTAGTCCCGTCAGCAGGCGGCACGGCTACCGCGACCGGAGCGGAGTTGTTGACCCAAGTCTTGTAGTTCAAAGAGGTCGGGTCTTCGGTGCTTGGTACCGGGCTCGATGACGCCCCGCCCGTCAGCCCGAAAGGCACGTACATATCGACGTTAGCGCTGCACTGCCCGCCTAGGGCGAAGTCGTTGGAATAGGCCACGTGTGCCCATATGGCTTCCTGGGCCGGACTGGGCGGACTGGGCAGGTTGGCGTCGGAGATGGTGAACGACACCGGAAACGACTGGCCGGGGAATAATGATACACCTAGATTATTATCCGGATACGTCCAGTAACTGTTGGCGGCGTTGTTGTCGCCGTAATTCAGGGAGAAAGGATTGCCGTTATCCGAGGATGCGAGTTCGGAGGTACCGGTGTTGGTAACCGTCGCGTTAACCGTGAACGACTGGCCGGCCTGGACATAGCCGCCCGGCAGGGTACCGACAATGCTATCGATACTGCACGACGCCGACCTGGTTTCCACGTTAACTGATGTTCCGCAGGCCGGTCCGCCAAGACTGAAGTCATTGAAGAAGTCCGCGTACCCGCTAAATGGCATCGCTCCCGAACTATTCGGGGCGGTTGCCCCGAAACTGAACGTATACGCTCCGCCAGCCGGTACCGTGCCTCCCGCGGCCGGACCTCCAGAGCCGGATTCAGTTAAGTCAAGGTTAACATTGCCGCCGTGATACGGCAGACTGCTCGGGATGTCGACCTGCCCGGTATTGTAAAAAGTAACTGTTACGTTGAAATTACTGCCCGCCAATACTCCGCCATCCGGTAAATTACCGTCAACGTACATCGAGCACGAGGCCCCGAAACAATTTCCGCTAGACGTCGCGATGGCATGCGTCGCCCCATTAGTCCATGTGCCGGTACGCGCATCATGAGTACTTGTATAGGCGTATAAGGTCATTACTTGGCCTTGGGGCTGGAAAGAGGCGCTCCAGGTTGAGCCGTGATGCACGACAGTCGAACCTAACTCAGTGTTACCCGAACTGTCACTGACCCAGGCATAGTATTCCTGATTCGACCCGGACGGTCCGTCCAGGCTTACGTTAGTACAGGTGACCTGCCTGCTTCCTCCTCCGGGTTGGGGACAATTGCCTTGACAGGTGCAGGTAGTACATCCTTTATACAGGAAAAATATATAAATATGACCTGTTTCGTTGATGGAGCTAGAGTTCCACGCAGGCCAGCCATTTACGTTTTGCGGGTCATCTTTGTTAGAGCTTGGTCCGGAACGTATAGCTACGCCGTTGTTATTCCAAGTTACGTTATACCCGGCATAATTCGCTCCGGTGTTAGAGGGTGTCACCGGATAGGGGCCGCCAGGGACCGCCGTATATGGAGCGCCCGGCTGAGAAGTCACGGCCCAGCTGGGCGCGACCGAGAAACAGTTATCGTTAAGGGTATTATTGGGACCACCAGTGGTGGCCTGTTGAGAACCGTAAAGAGTCTCGGGACACGGTTCGCCGCTTATGGGACGGCTTTCCTTGAATGTAGTACCTTGGCCGCCAATCGGCGCGTTAACTGCTGTGTCCCAGGAACGCCCGGTGAACTGCACGTTATGCTGCGAGCAATAGCTGCCGTTTGGCAATAATACGTCGGCATTCGCTTCGCTTTCTCCTATCGACGCCAGGGATTGGACGACAGTATTTAGAGAACTTGATACTTTTGCTCCTAACTGTTTGGTTAAGCTAACGGTGGTCAAGCCATATTGTTGCTTATAGTGCGCCAGGAAATCACTCCAGGAGTTGTAGCTTCCGCCGGTCTCGGAATCGAGGCGTATGACCATGAACACCCCGGCTTTAGACGCGAAAACGTCGGTGTAGTCGCCAACTTTTTTGAGGCTGTCAATTTTTGCGTCCGTACTATACAGCTTGCCGACGTTGCCGCGGATATAGCTGGTGCTATTTTGGTCATTGAAGAGGGGCTGGCCGGAGGTGTAGCCGGTTTTGATCTGCATGTCTAGAACGGCTTTCTGGAAGTACTGCTGGTAGTTGTCAGTGCCCTTGGTGAGAGTAATGTTCTTGAAAGCCAGGTCAACATGCTGGGAGATTTCGTTATCGGAGGCTTTCTTCTGTAATAAGGGCATTATAGTATTCTGTAGCTGGGCTTTGGCCTGGTCATAGCGAGCTTGAACTTGGTCTTTGGGAGCCTGATCAAAGTATGGCGTGTCGAAGTTGATACCGGCGACCATAAGATTCTTCTTAGCGATCAGGTTGTTATCAAACTTTTGCTCGTAAGCCATATTCTCGGCACGGACTTGCTGCATCTTGTTGCCGGAGCGTAATTGGCTAAGATAGGCGCTTTGTTGCGCATCAGTGGTAAGCGTCTCATAACTCGAGTTTATAAGATCGGCGTTGGTCAGGGGTTTGTTAAGTTTTTGGGCCTCGGACTTAAGGGCCGCGTTTAGAACCAGGTCGTCCACCGCTACCTGGCTCGGACTGCCCCCGAAGTCCGTATTGGAATTTGCCCTCTCATAGACTTTAATTTCAGCGGCATAGCTGGTGACATCTTGTTTGGTAATCTTAGTACCGCCGATAACGACCGGAAAAGCCTGGTGCTTGTGAAGCACTTTATATGATACAAGACCCGCCGCCACTAAAAGTATAAGGATTCCTACGTATATCGGAACCTTGGTCTTAATCTTGATGTGCGGAAGTCTTTTTTTTGAAGAAGCGGCGGGACCCTGCATGATTACACTACCCTCATGGGGGGCATTATACATACTAATAAGCAATAGCACAAAGGGTTAAATGATGCCCTTGCCCCGCTTCCTCTTATCTGTTAATTAAGTAAATTTATCGACTGTTTTTCGCGAACTCGGATTTTACGTACATTAATAGGGTGGTTTCATCGAGCATATCAAGGTTTTGGCGTAGCGCTATTGACTTTATAGAAATAATAGTGTTAAAATAAGCACGTATAAGTGCGAGGCGCACAATATTTAGGAGGATTACTAGATATGATTGATCACATAAAATCGGAATTGAGTCAGGTAGCATCGGAGCTTGGTGTTCGAGAAGCTTGGGCCGTAGGAACTTCCGTTTTAGCCTTGGCGGGCTTCGGTCCGGCCACAGCCGGCGCCGCCGTAACCGACCCGTTTGCCGCCGGCAGCGGCGAGACTCCACTAGTCGATCCTGTTGCCACCGCGGCGACTTCTGCCGCGCAATGCGAAGCTCTAGCACTTGAGCGCCCTGGTCATTTAACCGGCAACTACGAAACTTTCAAGGTACCTAACGACAACCTTTACGATATAAGCTTCTCTTTGACATCCTTGAGGAATTGCCAGGGTACGCGAAAAGTAAAGGCTTTGGAGCAGCAATTAACGCTCGGTTATGGTCTGCATCCAAAGCTTGAATGGCAAACCATAGGTGAAACTAAGACTTTTCCAGATACGAATGGCATGAAGAACGTACATGCCACTGTCAGGGCCGTGCACGCCTGCTGGCCCCGCCCGGTAGACCCCTGGGGTAACTCTGATAAAACCGGCCACGTAAAAGGCCGCCCGGCCGTAGTCGAAACATGGACGCCTACGGGCGGTGCCCCCGTTAAGGTGACATTTAGCGGAACTCCTAGGCAAGTTTGCAAATAAAAACCCGACGCTTCTAACAGGAGGAACGCTATGGTTATCGCAGAGATGAAATCACAGATCGCTCAAGTCGCTGATAGATTCAATTGGCAAACCACGCTAGCGGTAGGCACCGCCCTGTTCGCCGGCATCGGTATTAACTCCCAGCCCGCGCTGGGTGCCCAAGATCCCACGCCGCAATACGCGTCCGCCGACCCGTTCGGCACGCTCGGTTTGTCCGACGGCCCGACTGCTAGTGCCAGCGACACCGCCGCGGAATGCGCCGCGGAGGCTATGGAGCCGCCGAAAGGCCTGACCGGCCAATACGAAACCTATAACGTACCGAACGACAATTTATACCAAATACGATTCGCCCTGAACTCCTTGGTAAAGTGCAGCGGCCAAGGCAAGCTCAAGGTAACCGCCTCCCAGCAGAAACAGGAACTGGGCATCGGCCTACACCCCAAGCTGGTGTGGACGTATAACGGCCTGAGCGAGAGCGTTACTACCAACCCAGGCGGGAAGATATAGTTGTCCGCGCCGTCCATGAATGTTTCCCGCGCTCGACCGGCGGTTACGGCAATCTGGACAAGATACGGCACCGTCTGGGCCGTCCGGCCGTCAAGAAGACCTGGACCCCTGTCAGCGATCCCAAAGTCAGCCAAGTCTTCACCGGCAACGCCGCGCCGGTCTGCCGATAACCCGGCAAGTTAATTAAGTTTTTTGCCAGCCGCCAGCTTTTGGCGTAGCCTTTGATAAGTGCTATACCGCAGCTGAAACCCCCACATCAGAACGCTATGATAGTCGTATCAAAACATATGTTTTGATAACGGTTTGGCAGGGCTCTGGTACGGGGGTTCCAGGAGAGCGGTATCAAAAAGTAAAAGACAGGGCTAGCAAATGTTCCATATCAGCAAAATAGTCACCACCCAGATACCGATCGAAGAAGAGCTACGCGACGCCCTGCGCCGCAAAGCGCGCTTTTTGGGCTAGGCCGCGATAACCGGCTCGCCATGGCTGGGGTCAGTCTTGGCCTTCTGGACGCGGATTACGAAAGTAGCGATGAGGGCGGCACCGATGCCAAAAGTCGAGGCGAGTAGGTAACCATCGTGGAAACCGTGGACGGTAGCGGCGGTAATAGCCTGGTGCGACGGGGCGGCCCGCAGGTTCAGGCTATGAATATAGCGGGCGCTGCTCGACGTAGCCACGCCGGTCAGCACGGCCAGGCCCAGGGAGCCGCCGATCTGTTGCGAAGTGTTCAACAGGCCCGAGGCCAGCCCGGCTTCGTGCTGCGGCACGCCGGAAGTCGCGGCGATGGTAGCGCTGACGAAAGTCGCGCCCATGCCCAGGCCCAGCAGAATCATTCCAGGCGCGATATTGCCCCAGAAAGTACCGTTGACCGGCAAATGCGAAATCCAGAACAAACCGGACGAAACGACCAGCGGCGCTATCATCAGGATCGGCTTATAACCGATCTTCTGGATCAGGCGCGGCACGTTAGTCGCCGTGATGGCGATGGCCACCGGCACCACCAGGAAGCTGACGCCGGTTTTAATCGGCGTGTAGCCGAGGACTTCTTGCATGTAGAGCGTGGTGAAGAAAAAGATCGAGAACAGGCCGCCGGCCATCAGCAGCATCAGCGAATCGGCGCCGACCAGGTTGCGGATACGGAAAATCCGGAGCGGCATCAGCGGGTGTTTAGCCCGGTTCTCGTTGAAGACGAAGAAAGCTAACAGCGCCAGGCTAACCGCGAAATAGGTCAGCGTCCGGTGTTCGGTCCAGCCGTAAACCGGAGCCTTGACCAAGGCGTAAACCAGCATCATCAGGCCGCCGGTTACCGAAATGGCGCCGGCCAGGTCGAGGTTGTTGTGGTCGACTTCCGATTCGTGCTTGGGCAGAATGCGCAGGGCCGCGATAATTACGAATATGCCGACCGGCACGTTGATGAAGAAGTTCCAGCGCCAGCCCAGGTACTGCGTGAAGATACCGCCGAGCAGCACGCCGACGGCGGCGCCGCCGGAAGCCACCGCGCCCCAAACGCTCAACGCCACGTTGCGCTCATGCCCTTCCCGGTACGTCACTAATACTATAGACAACGCGGCCGGCGACATGAAAGCCGCCGACAAACCCTGGCAAGTCCGAAAAATAGTCAGCATGACGCCCGAGTTAGACAACCCGTCAGCCAGCGAGAACAGCGTAAAAGCCACCGTGCCCAGCATGAATGTCCGGCGTCGGCCGAACAAATCAGCCGCGCGGCCGCCAAGCAGCAGGAAGCCGCCAAAGGTCAACGTGTAAGCCGTGACAATCCACTGCAAGTTGGTGTTGCTCATGTGGAAACCCTTCTGGATGGCCGGCAGCGCCACGTTGACGATGGACACGTCCAGCACGACCATGAACTGCGCCAGGGCGACCAGTATCAGGATCAGCCAGTGGCTAGTTTGCTTTCCATTTGTCGCTTTAGCGGTTTTTGTCCCGGCCATTGACCCTCCTCTTGAGTTTTTCCCGTATTTTACTTGCTATACATTGTATACTACGCAGGTTGTTTGGCAAATTATATTTCGGATTGACTGAAGTGATACCTTCAGTTATACTTATAGAGTAACTTCAAGGATAAATTTATGACCATTATCGGACTCAAAGAACTACGCCAAAACGCCGGCCAAATCGCCGAACGGGCCTTGAAAGGCGAGCGTTTCACGGTCGTCAAACGTTCCAAGCCGGTGTTCATCATCTCCCCCGTCCAGACTATGCCCGACATAGAAGAAACCAAAGCTTGGACGCGTGAACTCATAGCCGAACACCGTCCCGCTTTCAAAGCCCTAGCCAAAAAATGAACTACTTGGCCGAAGAAGAGATCCAGGCAATCAACCAGGTTGTCATCGATGAAACCGGCGGTAGTATTGGCGTACGCGAGCCCGGTCTATTGTCATCCATCGCCCAGAAGCCGGCAACGGCTTTTGGCGGTGAAGATTTATATCCTGATGTGTTTTTAAAAGCAGCTGTCCTGTATGAAGCGATCGTTAACTACCATGTGTTTATTGACGGCAATAAGCGCACCGGCTTTGCCGCCATGGCACGGTTCCTGGCCATAAATTCATACCATATTAAAGTTACCGACAAAGACATTGAGAATTTTACCATCAGCATAGCCCTTAAAAAACAAGACCTGGCCGATATCGCGAAGTGGATCAAAAAGCATTCCCGGGCCGAGTAAGGTAGAATGGTTGCGAGGAGCTTTTAATAAGTATGTTTGAGAAAATCGCGCGTTTTTCGGTCCGGTTCCGCTGGTTTATTATCGTCGCCTGGATCGTCGCCGTCCCCGTTTTAACCCATAATTTATTAAATATTAACGACGTCAGCAAAAACGACAATACGCAGTTCCTGCCCAAAAACAGCCCGACGACCCAAGCGGCCAACCTGGAAACCGTTTTCCAGGGCAAGAAGACCGCCGACAGCGCGACGATCGTGGCCGTCAGGAATTCCGGGCCGCTGACGGCCGCCGATAACGCCGCTATCGGGCGTGTCGAAGCCGGCGTCAAAAAGGTGCAAGACGTCAGCCTGGTGCAGGACCGGGGCGTGTCGGCCGACGGCCAAGCCCGGCAGGTGCTGGTCGGTGTTACCGGCGCCGCGTTCGGCGACCAGGCGACCAACATCGTCTCCGATATTCGTGCCCAGATGGGCAAGGACGTGCCGTCGGGACTGCATTTATACCTAACCGGACAATTGGCGGAGAGCGTCGACTCCAGCAACTCTAACCGCACCGGCCGCAACAGCACCGAGGGCTACACGATCATATTGATACTGATATTGCTGTTGGTCGTTTTCCGGGCGCTGCTGGCGCCGATCGTGACTTTGGTGCCGGCCGGTTTGGCGCTGGCGGTGGCGCAGCCGGTGATTGCCGAGTCGACCAAGATTGGCGTCCAGGTTTCGTTCATCACGCAAATCCTATTGATCGTCTTGCTGCTGGGGGCCGGCACTGATTACGGCTTATTCCTGGTTTTCAGGACTCGCGAAGAATTACGCCGCGGTTTGGAGCCCAAAGAAGCGGTCATTAAAGCCTTATCCAAGGTCGGCGAGTCGATTACTTTCTCGGCGGCGACGGTGGCGGCGGCTTTGCTCAGCCTGGTGCTGGCTTCCTTCGGCCTGTACAAGGGCCTCGGGCCGGCCCTGGCCATCGGCCTGGGTATTATGCTGCTGATTTCACTGACTTTCCTGCCGGCCGTGCTGGCCGTGCTTGGGCGGGCCGTTTTCTGGCCGGCCAACACCGGTAAACAGCCGCTCAAAATCGGCCTGTGGGGCAAGCTGGCCGACAAGGTCATCCAGCGGCCGGTGGCCATGCTGATAGTCGGCGTGGTGGTTTTCGGCGGCTTGACGCTTGGTATTTTGGGCTACCGGACGGCCGGTTTTAATAACCAGAGCCCGTCCGATAACAGCCAGTCCGGGATCGGCCAGCAAGTCATTGCGGCCCACTTCCCGGCCGCCGACAAGGATCCGCAATTGCTGATATTGAGATTCAAAAGCCCGATCTGGAATAACCTGGAGGTCGTCCAAAAGGCCCAGACCGCCCTGGCGGTCAGCGGCGTTTACAAAGCCGTCAGCGGCCCGTTTGACGCCAACGGCTTCAAGCTGACGCCGCCGGCATTGCAGCGTTTGCACGCCAGCGGCACAGCCAGCCCGGTCTTGTCGGCCATTTCGCAGTTCATCAGTCCCGACGGCCGGACGGTACAGTTCTACGCCGTCCTCAGGGCTGGGGCCAGCGGCAGTCCGGCCGCCACGGCCGCCACGCCGGTGTCCAGGGCCGCCCTGCAAAAGGTCGGGACCAGCGTCGGCGCGGCCCAAAGCGCCATTTACAGCAACGACGAGGCAGCTTACGACATTAATAAGACGGCGACTAGCGACCTCGAGAAAATCATCCCCGTCGTGCTGATAATCATCGCCGCCTTGCTGGCCATATTGCTGCGCAGCCTGGTCGCGCCATGGTACCTGATCCTGAGCGTCGGGCTGTCGTACCTGGCCTCGCTCGGTTTCGCCATGATCGTGTTCGTCCACATCGGCGGCAGCGACGGTTTGAACTTCATCCTGCCCTTCCTGATGTTCATTTTCTGCATGGCGCTCGGCGAGGACTACAACATCCTGGTCATGAGCCGTATCCGCGAGGAGGCCCACGAACACGAATCAATGGCCGAAGCCGTCACCAAAGCCGTCGGCATTACAGGCACGACGGTGACTTCGGCCGGGCTGATCCTGGCCGGTACTTTCACGGTGCTCGGCCTGGTCGGGGGCAGCAGCCAAATCCAGCAGATCGGCTTCGGCATAGCTTTTGGCATCCTGCTCGACACGTTCTTCGTCCGTACTCTGCTGGTACCGGCGATCGTCGCCCTGCTCGGGCGCTGGAACTGGTGGCCGTCCAAGCTTTACCGCGAGTCTAAATAGCCTCTATGAGTTCACTTCAGATCGGGATAGTCGGGCTGCCGAACGTCGGCAAGTCGACGCTATTCAACGCCCTGACCGGCAGCAACATCCTGGCGGCTAATTACCCGTTCGCGACGATCGAGCCGAACACCGGGATCGTGCCGGTACCGGACGCCCGCTTGCGGCAGCTGGCCGGCCTGTACAACACCGACAAAATCGTGCCGGCGACGGTAACGTTCGTCGATATTGCCGGCCTGGTCGCCGGTGCCAGCGAGGGCGAAGGCCTGGGCAACCAGTTCCTCAGCCACATCCGCAGCACCAACGCCATCGTGCAGGTAGTCCGGGCGTTTGATGACCCGAACGTGACGCACGTCGACGAGACCCATGACCCGCGCAAGGACATTGACGTTATCAATACCGAGCTGGTGCTGGCCGATTTGCAAACCGTCTCCAAGCGCCTGCCGAAATTCGAAAAAGAAGCCCGGGCCAACCCCAAACTCAAGCCCGTCCTAGACGCCTACCAGCAAGTGAACAAAATCCTGGATGCCGGCCAGCCGCTCTGGTCACATCCGGAAAGCGACCGCCAAGCGCTGGCCGATTTGCAGCTGCTGACCATGAAGCCGGTTATCTATTTATTCAACCTGGACGAGGCCGGTTTGGGTGACGCGGGCCGCCGGGAAGAGCTGAGCAAGCTAGCCGCGCCGGCCACCGCCTTGTTCGTTTGCGCCAAGCTGGAGAGCGAACTCAAAGACCTGGACGAGGCCGACGCCACCGAACTGCTGGCAAGCTACGGCCAGCCGGAGTCCGGGCTGTTCCAGCTAATTCACGCGGCTTACGAAACGCTCGGCTTGCAGAGCTACCTGACGGCCGGCCCCAAAGAGGTTCGCGCCTGGACTATCGCAAAGGGTGCTACCGCCCCCCAAGCCGCCGGCGTCATCCACGGCGATTTCGAACGGGGTTTCATCGCCGCCGAAGTCATCGCTTATGCTGACCTGGTCGCGGCCGGGTCGCTGTCAGCCGCCAAAGCCGCCGGCAAGGTCCGGTCCGAGGGCAAAGGCTATGTCATGCGGCCGGATGACGTCGTCGAGTTCCGTTTCAACGTTTCCAAATAAGCCCGCTCAAGGCCGGTTCCTCGGCCGGCTTATAGCTGGGGTTCGGCGGCTGGTACTGGCGGTACTGAAACCGCCTCCTGACTGTGGGCGTGGAATCGCGGCCGGCCGAACTTGCGGTTGCGCAGGGCCATCGGTAACTTGGCGTAAGCGACGCTTAGCGGGTTGATTTCCAGCGGCTTGAACTGGCCCGGCTCCGCCCCGGCGTCTGCCTCGACTTGCTCGTGCTTGCCAAAAATCTCTTGGACACCCTCGGCGTACAATTCGGCCAGCTCGTCCCGGGTCACGGGAGCGACTTCAGGCGGCAGTTCGTAGGCCGGCTGCGCCGCCCGGGTCCGGGCCTGGTGGTCGGCCAGCAGGCTTTGGGCGAACAAATAGTCGGCCAACTCGGAATCGGGGCTAATCAGTTCGGCCGGCAGCTTCAGGGGCGTGGCCAGCCGGCGGCCGGTTTGGACCTCGCTCAGCCGGTCTTGCAGTTCCTGCTGCTGCTCGTATTGCTTCACCAGGTACGACCG
>JGI20206J14855_1000108_pt1 | contig 31069 bp, 29 predicted proteins | sample NGESurdeep092012_6_FD_14855 | JGI IMG/M metagenome (IMG submission 14855) | reverse complement strand
GTATTGTGTCCTGTAAATGAGGGACGGGCGTTGGTCAAAGTTGCGCGCCCTAAACCTGCCGAACCGGAATAAACGGTATTCAGCAAAATATCCCATGCCTTATTAACTGTGTCATTATTTTGGCCGTATCTTCTTTCTGACCAGTTTTGTACCCAATGAGAAACATCTACAGGGCCATTACTCCATGCTTTATCGAATACATATTCATACATGATAGGATTTACTCCAAAACCTTCGAGGGTAGAACCTAATCCTTTCATATTACTTCTACCATTCACAAAAGTATTTTCCATTCTTTTCTCCACTTCTTTTAAATCTCCTGACATCATTGTATTGCCTCCGAAATTTCCCAGGTAGCACCAAATGTAGGGTTGGCCAAAAAAAGAATCGGTGAGTTTCCATACTTCAGTATTATCGCAGAAATAATCCAGTATAGTCATTTTACCTGGCGGAACTGCAATGAGATAAGCTTTGATTCTTTCATTAATCCAGTTCTTTCTTTGATTATAGAATATCCATCCCATCTGTAACCATTCAGCCTTTGGGTCTGTCTCATACATTGAGTTATAAATCGTTTTAGACACATCCGCCAAATATGAAGGATCCCAACTTGGAGGAGTTACTTCATTGAAAGGATCTGCACCATAAATATGATTGGTGCCAAAATCTTTGGTTTGTTCTTCCAAAAATGCTTTCTGTATAGGTTTAAACAAAGAATCAAAGGGATCTAAAAAGTAGCTGTCGTACTTGCTGCTGAAACCACTCCAGTCACCCAATGAAGTTATTTTGGCATGCGGATATTTTGTTTTTAATAGCTCAGGTACATGGCCTGCAAAAGCCGGCAATACCGGTTTCATACCCAGTTCTCTTTCCCGCTTTAAAATTTTTTTCTGCAATTCAAACTGATCCTCCAGCCAAGATTTAGGCAATGGTCCATCCCAATGATCAATATTTGACATTCGGTGCCACGGTAAATAAGCAGGGCCGGTAAAATAATTTCTTATCTGTTCATCCGTTAAACCAAATTTCTCCCAAACCCTGTACCAGATTGACTCCTGTCCTGTAATCGCCAAGGGCATGTTGATGCCATTAAGAGACATCCAGTCTATAAACCATTGCCAGTCTTTCCAATGCCACCAGGGAAGCGTGTAACCGAAAGTGCAATAATTCAAAAAAAATCTTTCTTTGCAACGGGCTGTTTTTCTTACTGTACCCGGTATAACGGGCATGAATAATGGTAGAACGATTCCTTCGTTTCTATACCATGACACGTCGGCATGACAATAATTACGGAGATAATCATTTAATCCTACGGCCATTGCATTAATGCTATTACCTTTTATAATAAGTTTTCCATTCTCAGATTTCATTTCATACGTATCATTATCTACGCTATCCACCATATTTTCAAAAATGATTCTGCCGGAATAAGCGGGTACGATCCTTTGGACAAGAGCATTTGCAGCCTTTATACCAGGTGATTGAGCAATTACGATTATTGGCAAAATATTTAAGAGGAAGAAAATGTATTTTTTCATAAGCTTTTTTCAAAAGATAAATAATAAATCTACTCAGGAAATGAGAGAATAAATGTAATTAAAAAAATAATGATGGTGTTCGTAAATGTTATTCAGATTTCTTCCTGGTTGAAAATTTATTCAATGTAATTTCAAATCAGCATGAAAGTTCTGGGAGAACGGATCTTTTAATAAAATTGGCAACATTATGCGAAATTTGATTAAGAAATAATGTTCCTATATCAAATACGACCATTTAATTCAATCCAAAAAATACAAATCAAATTATTTTACGAAAAGAAAATATTTTTTACACGTAATGTCCAATTTTGTTAAACTCATTTGTTATTAGTGTATCATTAAAATATTTTTTAAAATTAAAAACAAAAAAATGGAAGAATTCATATTAATCATGAGGCACGAAGATGGCAGAAAGCTTGCTTCGCCGGAACAAATGCAAATTTGGATGAAACAAACAATGGATTGGATTGGTGGCATTGCTGCGCAAAACAAATTCAGCAGTGGTACTGGTTTACCTTTTGAAGATGCCAAAGTAGTATGGTCAAACAATATTGTTACCAACGGACCTTATGGCGACATCAAAGAAACCATTGGCGGATACATGATCGTGAAAGCAGATTCTGTAGGAGAAGCAGTTGAATTTGCAAAAAGCTGCCCCGTCCTACAGGGAGAAGGCAATAGCGTGGAAGTAAGAAAAATTGCTAAAAGAGATGGCGTTCACTAAAATATTCAGTAACTATTAAAATTTAAAAAAATGAAAGAGTTTGTGTTAATTTTCAGAACAAATGTGAATCCTGGTTTCAAACCATCAGAGGAGCAAATACAGCAAATGATGACAAGCTGGATGGCTTGGATGGCCGGTATTGAAGCGAAAGGCCAAATGGTAAACAAGGGAACGCGGTTAGGCATTTCGAATGCAAAAGTGGTTATGCCCTGCAATGTGGTTACAAATGGACCATTTACCGAGGTAAAAGAATTCATTAATGGGTATACTGTAGTTAAAACCAATTCTATTGATGAAGCTGTAAAAATAGCCAAAGAGTGCCCTATAGTAAAAGGCGGTGGAGGTAGCGTAGAAGTAAGGGCCGCAGTATCTTCGGAAGATAACAGCTAAAATTCCAGTGTCATTTAAAGACCTTTTAAATCAATGGCAGAACAGCAACTCATTCCACATTTATTCAGAACTGAATACAGTAAATTAGTTGCTGTTCTTTGTAAATATTTTGGTATTGAACATATCGGAATTGCAGAAGACATTGCAAGTGAAACTTTTTTATCAGCGCTTGAAACCTGGACTTACAAAGGCATTCCCGAAAATCCCGTTGCGTGGCTTTACACAGTTGCAAAAAACAAAACCAAAAATCAAATCAGCCGTAAACATTTGTTTACTGAAAAAATTGTTCCCAAAATAAAATATGAATCATCTGAAATTGATAGAACCGAAATTGATCTCTCCGAAAAAAATGTTACCGACAGCCAGTTGCAAATGCTATTTGCATTATGCCATCCCTCCATTTCAGCAGAAGCACAAATAGGATTATCACTTCGCATTCTTTGCGGTTTCGGCATTGATGAAATAGCCAACGCTTTTTTATCTAATAAAGAAACGATCAATAAAAGGCTTTTCAGAGCAAAAGAAACTTTAAGACTTAATAAAGTTCAAATTGAATTTCCGCCCCAAACTGAAATCAATAAACGTTTAGAAACGGTACTTACGACGTTATATTTACTTTTCAACGAAGGATATTATTCTGAAAGCCGCAATACTATTTTGCGCGAAGATCTTTGCCTGGAGGCAATGCGGCTAACTTACCTTCTCATTGACAACGAATCTACCAATCAACCAAATGTGAATGCCCTACTCGCTTTGATGTGTTTTCATTCTTCACGATTTGCAACAAGAAAAAATGAAAACGGCAAAATTATTTTGTACAATGACCAGGACGAAACATTGTGGGATAAAGAACTTATTTCCAAAGGAATTTATTTTTTGAAACAGTCATCGCAGGGAAACACAATTTCGAAATACCACCTTGAAGCGAGTATTGCTTATTGGCATACAATAAAAAATGATACCAAAGAAAAATGGGAAAATATTTTGCAGTTATACAATCATTTGCTACAAATACAATATTCTCCTATAGCAGCGCTCAACAGAACATTTGCAATTTCAAAAACTTATGGAAAACACGAAGCAATCCTCGAAGCCGAAAAATTGCAATTAACCAACAATCAATATTATTTTTCTTTGCTCGGTGAATTGTATAGAGACATAGACGACAAAAAAGCAATGACAAATTTTGAAAAAGCTTACTCGTTAGCCATAACAGAATCAGAAAAACAAATCATTAAAAAGAAAATTGAAAACCTAAAAAATTAATTAAATCGTAACCTGGCATCTGCAAAATAATCCCTTTGAAAAGCAGAAACTATTCAACTGAAATTCTTACATCAAAAACGAATTCCCAGGATATTTCTCCGCGAAACATTTAATTGTTGTTCTTAAAAATTTTGATCATCTGCGCTTGGGCCATAACTCCCGGGAATAGGAATGTCCAGCAAACGAAGAAATACACCTAATTGTGCACGATGATGAATAGATTGGCTATAAGCATGCCGAACGGCTTCATATTTTGTCATTACACTGAGCACCATTTCACCATTCCTTAATGTCCATTTTTTGGGAAGTTCATCTTCTTTTGCATTTTCCAAAGCCGATCTTCCTTTTGCCAAAGATTTTTCAAAAAGATCCACCAAATCTTTTGAATTACTTACTGCTGGTGGGTTGTAAGGCGCACCGGCAAAATTGATACCATCCGTATTAATAGAAAGATCAATCCATGACGGCAATTCAGCAATATGCACTGCCAGCCTTTTCATGGTCATACTTTTGGGCTGTGGTTGCCAGTCGAACTTATCTGCAGGTACCAGGTTTAGAAACTTACGAGTCGTTGCTGCTTCCTCGTCCAGCTCTTTTAATAATAATGGTATAATATCCATGATAGCTATTTTAAAATTGATTATTGAAGATAATTCTATTTCCTTTTTTAAAAAAAATAGAATTTATCGTTGGAATATTTTATTCAGCAATTAATCCAATACCAGGCACATTTACAGCAGTCAAACCCTGCCTAACCTTGTCTTTGGGGTAGGAACTATTCCTGATTCTTATTTTTCTCAAATCAATTTTGAGAGCAACACGATTTGCCCAAGATGATAGGCATCATGTTGTATTATCCCATGAATGTGTTCATAATAAGACATACTATTCTTAGGATAAATCTTTTCAAATTTGGCTTCATCAAAAGTTTTCAGAAATGCAATCCATTGATGTTGTGAATTTTTTAACCGATCCAGAGCTTGCTGCCAAGCTGTTTCAGAAGTATCTGCTATCACCATAAAATAATTATTATTTGGAGTATCCATTTCATTTCCCTGGACACGCAGCAAAACATTTTCGCGCCAGCTAATGATGTGATTTACAATCTGCCAGATGGAATTTCTGCCGGGAGCCATTTTTTTCGAAGCCTGTTCAGGAGTAATATTTTTTAAAATTCCCATAATTGTAACATCAATCCAGGGATTGCCATTATATAAATCTTCAAAGAGTTTGGTAATGCGTTTTGTTTCTTTCATAATCTCAAATTTAAATAAATATCAAAATGAGGATCCAAAATATTTATTTGTTTACTGATCATGCATTTTTAAAAATTAAAAACTTTGAGTTATCCTGATCCCTGGTATTACTCCCTTAATAAAATTATTAAAATAGATGGAAGGCTCAATAGTGGTTTTCGTTAGTTTAAGCTTCCCCGCCCCAAACCGAAAAGTATTTTTCTCGAAAAAATCTCCATTTCTATTTATCAGGTAGCCTAATGAAAATACGGTACTGTATGAAAAATCTTTCCTGGTATCATGATCTGTAGTACCTCCTTGTCCATAAGTGAAAGTAAGAAAATCATTTCTATATGTGTGCAAATTACCCTGGTTGCCTTTTGCGAATAAAAAATGAGGCTCCCAAAATAATCCCGGCTCCCATTTAAAAGTTCTGTCACGGTTAGTCAGTGTCAGCCTGACTCCAACACTGAATGAAGGAACAAAATAATTTTTATAATTCTGAACATTCACCGTTGCCAGCCCTTCCAAAAAATCGCCTGTCTCACCAGGTGTAAAACCTTGAGGCCTGTCAGCAGAAATGGATTTATCCTTTAGCAGGTAATTAGAACTTGTACCTAAAATAAGAGGCCATTTCGTGTTAACATCTTTTTGAATAGTTGAAATTTTCTCAGCTAAAATTCCATCCATATAATCTGTCAATTCACTCAAGTTATTGAGGTAAAATGTAAGATGATAATAACGTGGACGTGTAAGACTAATCTTTTGTTTTGGCTTTAAAGGATTTCTAATAATTCCAATTATGCTTATAGTATCCTGGCCAGTTTTAAGCGATGATAGTTCTCCCTTGTTCAAAAGGAAAGCGGAACCTTTCGGATAAAATTGTTGAAAACGTATTTTTATTCTTCCCATTGTATCAATTACATAATCTAATCGCTTGATAGTAATCGGATCAGAAAAAGAATCTTTCAAAGGAATTACATCTTTGATAAATATTCTTAGTATAGAATCGATATTATCCAGCTTGTCCAGATCCGTAATGTCGGTTAACTCAATTTTCATTTTGTTCCCTTTGTCGAGGTTGATATAAAACCTCCTGTTGATAATAATATCCCCCGGCACTTCAAAAGGTTTATCGTTATTAGAATTTGTTTGTGCGCAAAGGCTTCCTGCGATGCTTGTAAAAAGCATCATTAAACTGATTATTTTTTTCATGTTATTTTAGTTTTGAGAAGATCTTATTTTTAAAATAGTAAAACCGGATGTATTGGATGCAGTAGCTGGGTTGATATAAATTCCCTGGTCGGCAATTTTAAATTCAAAAGAATGTTTGTCTGTATTTCGGACTATGCCCGGTAAAGTTTCTACGGGATCACCCAATTCATTTATATGAACCACTTTCAATTTTTTCTTTACCGGATTAGACGTGGCTATAGAAGAAAAAGTATCCATTGGGCTTAAGGAATTTGATTTTGCTTCAAGCAATATATTTTGCGTACTAACCATATCGGGTAAACGAAGTGGATTCATTTGCTTTTCATAAATATTTTTGCGGATTTTTTTAGGCGATACAGCTTCCGTTTTTACCTGGTTATTGATAACTATTGAAGAGTGGAAAATTTGAGTGGAATCTTTTTCATCAATAGCTTTTTTGGTTGAGTTTTTTATAAGATGGCTATCGGATTCAGTATTATTTATTTGTGTTTGTGTGTTTGAAATCTGGCGATTTTTGTTTTTTAAAAAAAACGGAGGAATCATTAAAGCAAACAATATACATGCAGCTGCCGCCCAATACCATATTGATTTCTGGTTTCTTTTTTTGCCTCCAAGACGCGCATATAACTTTTCCCAAGCCTCATTTTTATCGGGCATAATTTCTCCCGGCAAACTATCCAAATTATCCAGTTTGCTTTTCCAGTCTTCGAATTTATTTTGATTTTCTTTTGACATATTTGATTCCTTTTTGAAGTAACATTTTCTGTAACAATACTTTTGCTTTACTCAACTGGGATTTGGAAGTACCTTCTGAAATCCCAAGCAATACCGCAATTTCTTTATGCCCCATTCCTTCTATTTCATAAAGATTAAAAACCGTGCGGTAACCAACAGGCAATTGAATAATTAAATTAACTATTTCAGCAGCCGACAAATTATTAAGTGCTTCCTCCTCCAAGGGAATATCTTCAACATCAGAATCAGACACGATAGAAAATACATTTTTCTTTCGCAAAAACATGAGGCATTCATTGATCATTATCTTTTTCATCCACACAAATAATGCGGCTTCGCCCTGGTAAGTAAATGAAGATAAATTTTTAAAGAACTTATAAAATCCATCCAGCATAATCTCTTCGGCATCTTGCGGACTTTTTACATACCTGCGGCAGACGATCAGTAATTTGTCAGCCATCAGATCAAAAAGATATTTCTGAGCTGCAGCACTTCCCTTCTTAGCTTCTTTGATCAATTGGGATATATCCATAAAGTATGAAAAGGCTGATGATGGTTTATAAAAATATAAATGCAGATTAAAGGTAAATGGTTGCCTGTGAAAAAAAGAAATTGTCTGATTGGCTTATTAGAGCATCAGATAATTTATTAAAAAACGGGAATTGGGTATATTTGTTTGTTCACTGCTTAACCCATTTACCACATCAGCAAATTATATAATTAGCCCAGAAATATTTTTTCAGAATATCCATTTATACATTTCCTTTACATATTAATTCATATTAAATTCCTTTAAAAATGAATTCCTTTAAAGTAAATACCGTGCCTTTTTATTTTAAATTGTCAATGGTGCTGATCGGCATTCTTTCTCTTGGATATCTTACAGTTATGGGAAAGGAAGTTCTTTGCCCCCTTGTCTTTGGGTTGTTGTTTTCCATTTTACTTCTCCCTGTTACAAAGTTTTTTGAAAGAAAACTGAGAATGCACAGGGCGCTAGCCTCGGTGCTTTCTGTTATTCTATTATTGTTGATAATTGCAGGATTATTATTTGTTATTGGCTCACAACTAACAAATGTTACGCAAGATTGGCCCGTGTTTAAAAAGCAGTTAATGGATTCACTACATAGCTTACAGCAATGGATAACCGCTACTTTTCATGTAGATATTGCCAAACAGATGGCTTACCTAAATTCTGCAACTAGTAAAATCGCCTCTAACTCTACTGCGGTGATAGGTGCAACGGTTATCTCTGTTTCTTCCATTTTTTTGTTTATTGTATTTATTTTAATTGATACTTTTTTTCTTTTATTTTATCGCCATCTTTTTTTGAAGTTTATTATTAAAGCTTTTAATGAGGAAAATAAAAGCATCGTTTTAGATATAGTAGAGCAGGTACAATACATCATCAGAAAATACATACTTGGCTTGCTACTGGAGATGCTGATAGTGGCTACAGTATGTTGCGTCGTATTTTTAATACTTGGGATAAAATATGCTATTCTGTTAGGGTTGATCACAGGCCTCTTTAATCTCATTCCCTATATTGGTATTTATACCGCACTTGTTCTGAATATTATAATAACTTTTGCGACAGCAGCAGCAAGTATAAAGATATTGCTGATCATCATTACTATCGTTTCAATGCATATGATAGACAGTAATATACTGTTACCCGTGATTGTAGGATCCAAAGTAAAAATTAATGCATTTATAACTCTAATGGGTGTTGTAATCGGCGAAATGATTTGGGGAATTCCGGGAATGTTTTTATCTATACCTGTAATCGCAATAACTAAAATAATATTCGACAGAGTGGAATCGCTGAATGCTTGGGGAATGCTCCTGGGAGATGAAGAGGTCCTTAAAAAAGGGGAAAGGAAACGATTAAAGATCCCTAAAAAAAATAAAAATTAATATTGATCATTCAGTTTCAGGTCACTATAATAGTGCTTTTAAAAGTCACGGGAGGGTTCATTCCAGAATTTTGCATTATTCAATCACAATAAAAAAATCAGATATGGACCATCAAACTATGTCGCCGACAATGATTCCGGACAATGCCCACAAAGATATTCCCGGCAATCCTTCTACAGCCACCAGCAGCGCTATCAAATTGAGCAACCGGAGTAATGGTGAGCCTATGCGCGTTCTCACCGAAGAAGATTGGAAATTCTGGATACATAATGGTTACGTAATTATTAAAAGTGCGGTGCCCAAAGAACAAGTACAAAAAACGGCAGATTTTCTTTGGGAATTTGAAGAAAAAAGACCTAATGATCCTGAAACCTGGTATGCGCCGGCAAGAGCAGAAATGCAGATGAAAGAACTTACCAATACCGGCATGGTAGAAGTTTACAACCATCAATGCTTATGGAATAACCGGCAAATGCCAAAAGTACATGCTGCTTTCGCAGATATTTGGGGAACTGAAAAATTGTGGTGTACTATTGATAGGGCAAATTTGAATTTTCCATTGCGGCCCGGTTTTGAATATAAGGCTTTCATTCATTGGGATTATGATCCTGATACCAAACCTCAAAATGTACAGGGAGTTTTGGCATTGAACGACCAGGTAGATGAAGAAATGGGAGGCTTTCAATGCATACCTGAATTGTTCAGAACTTATGATACCTGGAAACTCACTCAACCCGAAAATCGCGAACATTTTAAACCCGATACTACTGGCTTTGTTCCACAAAAAATAAAAATGGAAGCAGGTGATTTGCTGATATTCAATAGTTCGGAGCCGCATGGTATCCGCGCTAACAACAGTAAAAATAAAGTGCGCATCGCCCAATACATTTCTATGATGCCTGCAGAAGAACACAATGAGGCGCTGCGCCAATGGCGAATCAATTCCTGGAAAAATCGTATCGCTCCTGAAGGTTATGCATTTCCCGGAGATCCGCGCAATTGGGAACAAACAAAATATAATACTGCAATCTTATCTCCTTTGGGCAAAAAATTACTTGGACTGGAGAAATGGTAAATGAATTAAAATAGTAGTTGCTTTTGATAAAAAGTTCATGGGGAAATTGTAATTACTTTTTTCATACCTAAATTATCTCATTTTGAAAAGCGAGAATGAATTCAGAAAGATTGAACAAGACCTCACAGGTTTTGAAGTGCTGATCCGAATCGGTTATTTTTTTTTACAAATTCACTCCACCCGAAACTTCAATTCTTTGCCCATCAATCCATCCACCATCTTCACTGCATAAGAAAGAGATCACACCGCCAATATCCTTTACCACACCCACTCTACCTAATGCACTTCTCGAGGCTAAAAATTTTTTACGCTCAGGAATATCCCTGTTACTGCCATTATTAAAATCTGTTTCAATAGGTCCGGGAGCCACTACATTTACTGTAATCCCCTTGGGACCTACCTCTTTAGCAAGCCCACGCGAGAAAACTTCAATAGCTCCTTTCATTGAAGAATACAAAGAATAACCCGGAACAGAAGATTGAGTAGTGCCCGAAGAAATATTAATAATTCTGCCACCATCATTCATTAAAGGCACTAACTTTTGAGTAAGAAAATAAACACTCTTAAAATGAACATTCATAAATTTATCGAAGTCTGCTTCTGTAACTTCCTCAAAGGGAATCGTTTCACCCATACCTGCGTTATTTATTAAAAAATCAAACTTTGGCACATTACATTTAGCTTGAAGTGCATGGCTGAATTGATGTACAAAATCTTTTATCGAAGCTATATTATTGGCATCAAACTGCAGGGCAAACGCCTGTCTTCCCAAATTTTTAATTTCTTTCACTACGTCATCAGCAGCCTTTTTTTGTGATAGATACGTGATTATTATATCATGACCACTCCTGGCAAGGCGTAAAGCCATCTCCTTTCCTAAACCCCGGCTACCTCCCGTTATCAATGCTAACTTATTTTTCATAATTTATTATTTAAATGATGTGAATGTTGATACCATGCAAAGGTTTATTATTTTACTAATACATAAAATAAATATTTCTATTTTGAGTAATTTCATTTTTTCAGGGGAAGAATTCAGGGTATTTCTTTCCTGGCTGAATGATCGTTACTATTTGACTAGGTCATCTCTCAGGCAGGCAGCGTTTGGTGAATTTTAAAGAGAATGTACATTAATACTAACTGTAATCCATAATCGAAAACAAATTCAATGAGATAATTTCTTCATTTTCAGGCACCTTTTATTGCAATAATTTTAATATAAATCTTTATAAAATCTCTGGAATAAAACAGTAGCATTTCAAAATGTCGCATCACTTTTGCAACTCTCCAACTGGAGAGAGGAACCAAAGAGGTGAGTCAAAATAAAAAAGCGATATTTTTAAATACGCACGCATAAAACTTAGGAAAAATTCTAAACTTTTCTATCTTTACAACATTAAATTCGCTTATCAAATTTTCACATGCTTGAAAACAATGAAATATCTGCGCTCTTTCATTTAATAGATGATCCGGATGATGAAGTTTTCAGCTCCATTACTGAACGCATCATTTCTCATGGACGCGCCATTATTCCTAATCTTGAAAACCTTTGGGAAAACAGTCCTGATGAGCAGGTGCAGGAAAGAATTGAATTGATCATTCACAAATTACATTTCCGTGACCTTGTAGAAGAATTTACCGAATGGAAAAATGGAAACTGCGAATTATTGCATGGCGCCCTTTTGGTTTCAAAATACTGCTTCCCTGAAATGATTGCCACAACCACCTTGCAGGAAATCGAAAAGATCAGAAGAAATATCTGGCTCGAGTTGAATAGTTATCTTACTCCGTTGGAGCAAATTAATGTGATCTCAGGAATTTTATACAGTTATTATAATTTGAAAGGAAATGAGGTAAGCTACGATCTTTCAGATGATTTTCTAATCACCAAACTTATTGAAAATAAAAGAGGCAACGCCATTACAAACGGAATCCTTTATCTCATTCTTTGCGGGCTTCTTGATATCCCGGCCAAGGCCATTAATATTCCCAAACAATTTATTATTGGCTATTTTGATGTTGATTATAATTACCCCAATCCAACCAAACAAAAAAGTGAAAAAATCAATTTTTATATTGATCCCCTAAACGGACAGGTATATTCTCATAAAGATGTAGAAAGTTATTTTAAAAGGATTTCAGTACCTCCTACTCCTTCCTATTACCGGCCCTTGAATGATAAAAGAATTATCCAACATCTACTTGAAGAATTCAGCAAATGCTTTATAGATGCAGCCAATCTTTATAAAAAGAATGATCTGCTTTTCCTCGCTAAATTATTAGATGACTGATAAAAAATCTCTTCTAAAATTTAAGTTTTAAATCTCTTATTTTTCTGCCATTTTGCATTTGCAAATCATTTATGCAAAAAAATCTCCTTTGCAGGAAGTATTTTAAATTTTAACTTACAAAAAATTAATGCCTATGAAAAAAGTATTTTTAGGTGGCACCTGCAATGGATCCTTATGGAGAAATGATCTGATAAAGGATTTAAAGATTGATTATTTTCAGCCACAGGCTGAAGACTGGACTCCTGAAATGATGCAAAAAGAAATAAAACAAAGAGAAGAATGCGATTTTTGCCTGTATGTGATCACTCCAAAAATGACCGGTGTCTATTCCATTGCCGAGGTAGTGGACGACAGTAATAAACGACCAGGGGAAACCATTTTTTCATTCCTGCTTTCAGATGAAGATAAAAAAATCACTTCATGAGCCTGGTTTCCGTTCATGGGCATCAACCTGAAACGAGAGTATTTTGTAGATAGAATATTTGAAGTTATATTCTCAAAATTCAGGAAGAAATTCTTCTCTGAAAGAAAACAACATCTTTACCTTTTGATTTTTATAACTATAATCTATTTGATCTTTATCATTCAGAAATTTATTTTTAAATTTTTCAGGAATAGAGTTTTCAAACCAGGTCCCCAATCGCCTTGCTCTGAAAAGATTTTATTCATAAATTTATTTCGGTGTAATTTATGCAAGGAAAACAACCCAGTGGTTCAGAGAATATTGGGGAAGATTATAAAGATAGGTAAATCCGGGATTTTATTAAGAAATCAAATGTACCTATCAGCGAAGTGGCTTAACCAGGAAGTTCAAATTTGCATAATCTATCAGGAAAATGTGCGGTTAAATTATCATTATAATTTTTACAGTAAACAAACAATTTAATCAGAATCTTATTTTTTGCAAAGAATTGGGGGGCGATGAAAGCCTGCTTTTTGCAAATAAAATCCGGATAAATAAATGTAAATTGCCTTCATCTTATTTGAAAAACCACTTACCATTATTTGACTATCACCAATCGTTTTATTATAAAATAAAATTTAATGGTCAATAACCAATCTAATATTATAACATTACTTCCGGGCCAGGAATATCCTCAAAAAAATGAAGATACGGTGGCACATCAAATAGTAAAACTTCTGCAAGACCAAATGATAAGGATGTATGATAAAAATAATAAAAAGCAACGGCGCCAGATTCATCCAAAAATGAATGGTTGCGTAAAAGCTGAATTTATTATTGAAAAGAATCTTCCAGAAGAACTTAGAACAGGTTTGTTTAAAGAAGAGAAATCATTTCCTGCATGGATCAGGTTTTCCAACGGCAACACAAAGCCTCTCCCCGATTGGAAAAAAGATATCCGGGGCTTCGCAATAAAAATAATGAATGTACCGGGGGAAAAAATTGTAGAATCAAAAATAAATGGTGGCAACCAGGATTTCATTCTTATGAACACAAAAACTTTTGTTTCCCGTGATGTAAAATACTTTTACAATATTCTAAAAGTAGTAACTGTTCCTTACAAACTTGGATCTTTTTTTCCAAAACTATACAGCGTTATCAAATGCTTTCCGATTTTAGTGAGAGCAGCCAAAGCAAAAATAAAATGCAACCACCCGTTTGAGCTCAATTACTATAGTACGGTACCTTTTCGCTTTGGCGATGAAACAAGAGCAGTAAAATATGCGATATTACCATCTGAAAAAAACAGGTTGAAATACACAGATAAAAAGGATAAAGATTTTTTGAGAAAAAATATGACCGATACTTTATCAAAGCATGAAATCATTTATGACTTCTTCATCCAGTTTCAGACCGATGCTGTAAAAATGCCGATTGAAAATCCCACTATTGAATGGAATTCACCTTTTATTAAAATGGCAAGCATTCGAATTCCTACCCAGGTTTTTGATACGCCGGAGCAAAATGAATTTGGAGATGATCTTTCTTTTAATTCATGGCACACACTTCCGGAGCATCGTCCATTGGGAAACTTTAATCGTGTCAGAAAAATAATTTATGGAGAGATGTCTCTATTCAGGCATCAACATAATCATATAAAAGAAGTAGAGCCGAAAGCAAATGATCATTTTTTTGATAATACAAATTTGAATAAAAATGAAAGAAAATAATCAACATATTATTGAAGCCACCTACAAATATTTTGCAGAAGGAAATATGGCCGGTGTATTATCCTCTTTTAGTAAGAATGTGGTATGGATAAGGCCCGGCGCTCCTTTCATTCCTTTTTCAGGAACTTTTAATGGGATTGATGAAGTAATTAAAATGTTTGGCATCCAAAATAAAACGCTTAAAATAAAAACTTTTGTTCCTGAAAAATTTTGTACAAATGAAAATATGGTTGTAGTGCTCGGCCATGATGAGGCAGAAGTAATTGAAACAGGAAAAACATATAATTCTGATTGGGCGCAGACATTTACTTTAGAAAACGAAAAAATAATTTCTGTCCAGGTTTTTATGGATACGAAATTGATAGCAGATGCTTTTTTAAAATGAGCAATAAATAATCCGAATTATATCTTTGCATTATGGAAAAAAAAACGATACCAATATTAAACAAAAGAATTTTTTGGGATGTAGTATTTGAAAACATTAACTACGATACCAAAGCCAATTTTGTAATCGAACGTGTATTTGAACGCGGAGATGTAGAGGATATCCGCAATTGCCGCCGCTACTATGGTGATGAGAAAGTGGCAGAAGCCCTGCTGAATGCGAAATTTTTACCGGAAGTAACAATGTATCTTGCAAGCGCTGTAATTAATAAACCGATAACCGAATTCAGATGCTACACTTTGAGGCAGTTGAACCCCACACTCTTTCCCTATTAAAACAGATGATGGAAATTCCCGGGCTGAAAGATTTTTCATTAGTCGGGGGTACAGCATTATCTCCATTATACGGACATCGCAAGTCTGTGGATCTGGATTTATTTTCGAATAAACCATTCGAGAATACTGAAATTATAAACGCATTTAAAAATAAATTTAAAGAATCATTTGAAAATAAATCAACGAACCCAAGAGTTGGTATTTTTTGCTTTGTGGATGAAGTGAAGATTGATATTATCCGTCATCCTCATCCTTAATAAGGCCTGAACAACACGTTGATAACATACGATTATTATCAACTGAAGATATTCTTGCCATGAAAGTGCAGGCAATATTAGGCAGGGGCAAAAAGAAAGGTTTTTGGGATATAGCAGAACTTTTGAAACATTTTTCAATAGATGATTTTATACAATTTCATAAAGAAAAATATGCTTCGCAAAATTTATTAATCACTGTACCGCAAGCCATTACTTATTATACAGATGCCGAAGAAAGTGAAGACCCCGTTAGCTTGAAAAAGCAAACCTGAAAAGGTGTCCAGGAATTTATTAATACAAAAGTGAGGCAGTATTTAATGTGATATTTTATTATGAACCGGAAAATAAGTTTGTACTAATATTGACTCGTTTATCTTTTTCTAAATAGGAATCTTCGATATTTTTTCGTTTACTACAAAATAAAAGCCTCACCCCTCCAGGGAATTCTTTGAACAACCCCTCTCCCTCCAATGGAGAGGGAGACGCTCAATTAGCTCTTTTCAGAAATGATTCTGTGGCAAAAAAATAAAACAAAAAACTTCGTCATTTCTGCCCTGCCCGAATTAATCTCCGCCAGAATGCCCGACTGTGCCTGTTCGGAGGAGAAGAACCAGTTCTGACCCGAATATTTTCGTACAGGATTCAGGTTGGGTTTACTGCAAATCATATGGTACTCAAAAATTCCACCACATTTACCGATGGGAAAAAGAAGTACGCACCGCCTTTCACAGTTACAAAACTTTTTAACCCCGTGATGTATCTATTGACTGTAGTTTGCGGAATTGTGAATTGCTGTTCAATATCATTTCCCGGGTTTTCTTTTACGCCAATAAAAGGATCCGGATCAGAATAGAGTTGTTTAAACTTTGGATAATTGGCCCATGTATATTGAATAAATTCAAACTGCCGCGAAATATCCGCCACAAAACAGCCGAATAAAATTCCTACTTCCCCATTGGTTGTATGATTTGTTGCAGATGCTGTAAATTTTTCTCCATAAGATCTCACCCTTCGCATGATGCGGTGTTTTCGTGTAAGCTGTAAAGATTCTGAAGGACCGGTCTCTTCAAAATTATCTCTTGGATTAGTACGGCGAATGTGTGAACCGAACGGGCATTTTGTTCCCATCTTATCAGTTTCTATATAATTAAAATCATTATCATCGCTCAATACACCCGGATCTTTATCCGGGTATTTTACCAAAGGTTCGCCACCAGGCCATCTTCCCATCATCTTCGCTGCGATTTTGGTGCTTTCTTCCGGATTAAAACTACCGTCTTCATTCTTACTTTTGTCATTCAAAAAATTCCAGAAACCATCTACATCTTCTTTTAATTGCCGAAGTACAAAATAGGTTCCGTTCCTGCCAAAGTCTTTATAGCCGATTCCTGCAACATCATTCAAAAGCAAATTATCATTTCCTTGTTTCTCTTTAAGCAGTGGAGAATCAGGATACACCTCATATTCATTTTTATATCCCATCACAAATTCACCGGCTTCTATATTATCATTTTTAATTCCACTAACTCCACTCCCAATAATTGCCGGCTGCGAAATACTTTCCCTGAAACCAAAATGCTCTTTACCTTCAGGAAAAGTGGGCGCATCTATAACAAGGATCTCTTTCAATCCATTTTGTTTCAATTCCTCATGAAGTTGTTGAATATGTTTATTTAATTTCTCTTCGTTGGTATCAAAGACCATTAAGATGATATGTACCGCTTCATTATCCGGGCCTCCCCAATTCCAGTTTTTGGGATCGTTGCTATCATGATCGCCCAAAAGCCTTTGCCGGTGCAGCGTTACCATACCTTCGCGAAATTCACGAGAAAAGGTCCGGAGATTATTTTTTGACAATCCGAGTGTATGCAATCCTACACTTGTAAATCCCACATTCAGACCAGTACCTTTAATTTCACTGCTGACAGTTGTAACTTTTTTTGACATTTCTTTAATAAAATATTTCGCTTTATCCGCCTGTGTTATCTGCAAAAGAAAATATTTTGAAAAAGGCATTTCCTTATAATCTCTTACAAGAAAACCCTGAATTTGTGAAAGCTCCAATTGTTGCATAGCAAATTTATTTTTAAAATCTTTTTAGAAATACCTGTGCTTGTTTCTCAGAAAGATTTTTACGTAATTCATTTCTTATTATAGTGTTATTGATAATATTTTTTATAGAAAGATGATGATATGCACTGTACCAAACTTGCGTCAATACCTGGGTTCCGCGGCTCCACGCGAGGAAATGTTCTTCGTCATAAGCACCACCGGTCAATAAAAATCTTGTTTTAGGAAAAACCATGGTGTTGCTAAAGATCGCTGTTAATCCCCATCCTGATTTATCAATAAAATCACCAAGATATTGCTGCCAGCTTCCGTCATAATTGCTAAAAAACATCATGTGTTTATCATTATCAATCAAAACCCACCGGGCAAAATGAATAGTTGGAATCCCCATAAGTTTTCCTTTTACAAAAAAGTTACTGATCAATAGTCTTGAAAAAATCATAAAAGCAAGTAGTGTGATCAAGCGTACTTTTCCGGGCTTTACCACAAGCACCTGGGTAAATTGATTTTGATTAAAAAGATCTTCATGAGTTTCGAGTCTTTTTACTAATCCATCATCAAGGTCACTTCGTTTTTCTACACAATTTATATCCAGCCGTTCATAAAAAAAATGAAGCACCAGCAACCATATAATTATAACGGGCAAAAGAATTATTATAATAATTACCAGTATGATCATTGCCGGCAAGTTTATTTTAGCAGTTGGAGTTCTTTCTTTTGACCATTCAAATTCAGGATGATTGTCAACTTCCTGCCGGATGGCATTTTGTATTTTTATTGCTGATGTTCCGTTACATTGATTTTGCTTTACGTAATTGCAAATAAAATTTTTCAATTGATCTTCCTGTTGTATTTGTTTCAAACTTCTTCCAGGTGCGCCCGGATAAAAAGCGGCAGTCTTCACTCTCCATTTTAACAAATAATTTTTTCTGCTTTCTATATTTCTATTTTCGGGTTCAGGATATCCTTCACAACAATTATACAATTCATCAAAATACTCCGGGAAAACAGTAACCAACCCTTTGGCATGTTCTTCTTCATCACCATCAAAGTTGGAAGAAAATACCAATCTCAAGGGTACAGCAAAGGCAGTTTTATCCCGAAAAGAGCTTTCCTGCAAAATGAACCAGCGCGCATAATGCAGCGTGCCAAGCCGGTTAAACCTTTCATTTAAACTACTATTCAATCCTGACTGAAATTTTTCCAAAATTTCATTTAATTTCTTAAAGTGATCTTCTCTTACGGGTGTAAGTAATGTGAGTGGATTTTGGTAGATCATTTTTTAAAAAAAATTTAAAGCTTCATCCTTTTTCCCGGCTATAATTAAACCAATTGAGCAATAAAAGTAAATATTTTAGAAATGGCAATGAGATATTTTCTGAAATTAATTGATAAATTTCTTAACTTCCACGATAATTCAATCCCTTGAATAACGAGTCTTTAACCAAGCTAAACTTATTTATTATGTGAGAGTTTTTTGAAGCTAATAATTATAATTTCTATATCATATTTCAATGATAAAAAATATAGATCATGCGAATGTTATTCATTATGGTTTTGAATCATTAATAATAAAATCCGAAACAAATGGATTAAGCAAGCCTTCGTGTCTTAAAGTTTTGAAAGAAGAATTTCCTTCGAAAGAAATGCTCTTGAGGCTTGAGAACGAGTTTAATTTGTGTTCAAAAACCAAATGCAGCAGTGTTAGAAAAGCCTTTAAGAGAGAAAAAATAGAAGGTCACGAAGATATTGTTTTAGAATTTATTGAAGGCAAAGGCCTGAATGAATTGCTCTCTTCAGAAAAATTAAATCTTGTTCAACAACTTCAACTGGCAACAGACATTTCTTCTGCCCTTAGCGATCTTCATAAAGAAAAGATTTTCCATCGCAACATTCAACCTTCAAATATTATAGTTGAACATTCTACCAACAAAATTTTCTTTATTGACTTTGGTTTGGCTTCTGAAGGCAATCTTTTTGAAAAAGAATTTACTCTTTACCAGGAAAAAGAAATTGAAGCTTTAAAATATATTGCGCCGGAGCAGACCGGACGCATCAATCACGCTATTGATCACCGCGCCGACCTGTATTCTTTGGGAATCATACTTTATCGGATTTTCACAGGAAGGTTACCTTTTGAAAGTGATGCCAGGTTAGAATTAATGTACGCCAACATTGCCAAAACTCCGGTAAAACCAATTGAAGTTAATGTTCAAACACCCCGGGTACTTTCGGATATTATTATGAAGCTTCTATCAAAGAACGCTGAAGATCGCTACCAATCCGCCTTTGGCGTAAAATGTGACCTCGAAAAATGTTTAAACCAACTTGTAACGAATGGAAAAATTGATGATTTCGTTATAGCGACCCTTGATTTTTCGGGCACTTTAAATTTCTCCAATAAATTATACGGCCGCGAAAAAGAAATAAATAGATTGATGGATCTGTTTGGTAAGTGCGCTAATGGTCAAAAAGAAATACTTCTGATTTCCGGCAATTCAGGAAGCGGGAAATCAACGCTTGTAGAAGAACTAAGAAATGTCGTTTCCCAAAAAAAAGGAATCTTTATAAAAGGAAAATTTGATCAGATCAGTTCTGATACGCCCTATTCCACTATTATCCAGGCATTTGCTGAATTGGTTCAATTAATTCTTGCAGGTGATAAAACTTTCCAGGAAAAATGGAAGAAAAAAATTAAAGATGCTATTGGAAACTCCGGGAAAATATTAACGCAGTTCATGCCTGGAATTGAAACCCTGATCGGAAAGCAACCGGATGCCCCTGAACTAAAAGGACTCGAAGCACAAAACAGATTTAATTATGAATTCAACAGGTTTTATGAAAGCCTTGCTGATAAAGATTCTCCTCTCGTTATCTTCACAGACGACCTTCAATGGGCGGATGCTTCCTCTTTGAATCTTTTTAAAATTATTTTAGAAAACAGAAATATTGATTATGCCATGCTCATTGGTGCTTATCGCAAAAATGAAGTAGATGACAATCACCCGCTCAATAAAAAATTAAATGAACTGAAAGAAGATAATGTTCCCTTCGAGCAAATGGAATTGAATGATCTTTCCAATAACGATGTGCATGATCTCGTGTCAGCCACTTTGCTTTCCACCCTGGACAATGTTTCTTTGCTTGCCGATATTATTTATAACAAAACAAAAGGGAATGCTTTTTATGTAAAGCAATTCCTGAAATCAATTTATGAAGAAGGCTTATTGCATTTTGATTTTGATTCCATGAAATGGCAATTTAATTCTGAACTTATTCTGCAAATGAATGTTTCAGGAAATGTTGTAGAATTAATGAATTCTTTTATTTTAAAACTTCCTGCAGAGACGCTTGATCTTTTAAAAACTGCTTCAACAATTGGAGACCATTTTAGCAAAAGAAATCTTTCCGTAATTAAACAAGAGAGCGAAAGGAACATAGAAAATTTATTGGACCTCTCTGTTACAGAAGGTTTGATTATCCCATCTGAAACTGAATACAAATTTGCCCACGACAGAATTCAACAAGTCATTTATTCGTTGATTCCTGATGAAGAAAAAACAGCGATGCATCATTTAAACGGTCAAAGGTTGACTGCTCATTTTAATGACAATGAAATACAGGAAAAATTATTCGACCTGGCAAATCAATGGAATCTCGGTGCGGATAATATCGCTGATAAAAAAGAAAGAAATTATCTCGCCAATCTTAATCTCATGGCTGGCCGCAAAGCAATTGCCTCAACAGCTTTTTCCCAGGCTTTATTATATTTTGAAAAGGGTTTACATGTATTGGATAAAGAAGACTGGAACACACAATATGATCTTATGTTTCAATTAACCGGCGATGCTGCAGATGCTGCTTATCTCTCCGGGCAGTATGAAAAAGTAGATAATTTAGTCGGTGATCTTTTGCAACACAGTAAATCCCTGACAGATTCTGCAAAAGGACATGAAATAGATATTAAGAAATTAATTGCTCAAAATAAAACTTTAGATGCTGTAAAGCTCGGGTTGAATATTCTAGGGGAAATGGGAATTCATTTGCCATTGAAGCCGGGAAAAATGCATGTAATGAAAGACCTGGTTCAAATGAAATTTTTGCTGCGAAATAAGTCAATGGATTATTTCAACAATTTGCCGGAAATGACTGACCCGGAAAAAAATGCGGCTATGCGCATCCTTTCCGATATTTCTTCAGCTTCATTTTTTGCGGTTCCAGATCTCGTTCCCCTCCTGGCTTTCAGGATGATAAGGCTAACTATAGAATATGGGCTTTCACGCAAATCACCCTTCAGTTTTGCTGCTTATGGATATATTTTAAGCGTTTATTTAAACGAGATTGATAAAGGAATAAGTTTTGGTGAAATCGCTTTGCATCTTGCCAGAAAAATTCATGCAGGGGAATTGATTGGATCCATTTTGGCAACAAGCAATATTTTTTTGGTTCATCGCAGAATACCTCTTAAAGATACAATCCATGGTCTTGATAAAGCTTTTACAAGCTGCCTCGAATCCGGCGACAATGAATATGCCTCTTATGCGGCGCACAATACAGTTTACCAATTATTTATCATGGGACATCCACTGGCGGATCTCTTAAAAAAAGCAGAAATGCTGGAGTTGAAAATTGAAAAATTTAAACAGGATCTCACCCTGAGAAGATTGCAATTATTCCGCCAATCTATTTCAAACCTGATAGAAGAAATAAAAAATCCTGATATCCTATCAGGAAAAATGTTTGATGAATCGAAAATGGATATTACTGACGTTACCAAAAGTAATGAGATCTATTTCCAGAATCTATATCTTCAGAAGCTCTATCTCGCATTATTATTTAACCTGAATAATAATGCTCTTAAATATGCGGACATCGCTGAAAAATACCAGGAAAGCGTTAAGGGCACAGCATTGTATCCCTTATTTTATTTCTACAGATCGTTGCTGATCCTTGATACTTCTCCGAACTCAACTTCAAAAAAATCAATACTCAACCAGGTAAGAAAAGACATCAATGAATTAAAAAAATATGAAAAATATTGCCCGAAAGATTACAGTCATAAAATAATTTTATTAGAGGCAGAATACAAATACATTGAAGGAGATAATGAAGAAGCAAAAATTCTGTACGATAAAGCGCTAAAAAAAGGAACTGAAAGCAATATGACCAATGACATTGCACTAACATGGGAAAGAGCAGGTCAATTTTTTATAAATACCAAACAAGATTTGTTGGCAAATTTCTATTTGCAAAATGCCTATCGGATTTATAAACGATGGGGCGCTACTGCAAAGTTGAAACAAATGGAAAGCCATTACATTCAGCTAAGGGGAGGCGGTGAGGCTGAATGGCAAAATCAAATATCAGGTGAACCCTCAAAACAGCAAACCGGAAATATTGACCTTGAAACAGTTCTAAAGGCATCAGCTACTATCTCAGGAGAAATTATTTTGCCACGCCTCTTAAAAAAAATGATGCAGATCATTTTGGAAAATGCAGGAGCACAAAATGGTTTTTTAATCATGGAAAAAGAAGAAGAAAAATTTATTGAGGCAGAAATAAAAGAAGGCATTGAAGACATAAAAATTTTGCAATCCATTCCTGTATCCCAAAGTAATTTATTGGCAGAATCTGTTATAAATTATGTGTATCTCACTAAAGAAACGGTCATCCTCGACGACGCCGGCAAGAGCGGGCTCTTTGCCAATGATGATTTTATAAAAAGTAATGAATGCAAATCCATTCTTTGTATCCCTCTTTTGAATATGGGCAAAATACAAGCAGTAATTTATCTTGCCAATGACTTAATCTCAGGAGCTTTCACTGCCAAAGGAGTTGGAGTATTAAAATTGTTAGCAGGGCAAATGGCAACCTCCATTGAAAATGCATTGTTCTATAGTGAACTCGAAAACAAAGTAGAAGAAAGAACCACCGAGCTCCAGATTGAAAAGAAAAAATCAGATGACCTGCTGTTGAATATTCTGCCGGAAGATATTGCCAATGAGTTAAAACAAACAGGGCATACCAAACCGCGCAGTTATGAAATAGCTACGGTAATGTTTACTGATTTTGAAAATTTTACTAGCAAAAGTGAAAATCTTTCTCCGGAGGAATTAGTAAATCTCATTGATACGTTCTTCACCAAATTTGATGCGATTATTTCAAAATACAAAATGGAAAAAATAAAAACCATAGGCGATTCCTATTTGTGCGTAAGTGGTTTACCTGATAAAAAAACACACAACCCTGTAAATGTGATTGCTGCTGCTATAGAAATTTTAGATGCGATCATGGACTTTAAAGTTACTTCTATTGATAATAATTATTTTGATATCCGCATTGGCATTCATACCGGACCGCTCGTGGCCGGCGTAGTAGGTGATAAAAAATTTGCGTTTGACATTTGGGGAGATACCGTAAATACTGCTTCGCGGATGGAGCAAAACAGTGAACCTAATAAAATAAATATCTCACACAGCACTTATGAATTGGTAAAAGAAAAATATCATTGCACTTATCGTGGTAAAAAAGCTGCAAAGAATAAAGGAATGATTGAAATGTATTTTGTGGATAACATTCTTTCTTCCGATGAAAACAAGCTTTTTTCAAAAGAAGTTAAAGAATCGAAATAAAAAATAAGAATCCTGGTTAATTGTTTGTTTACTGTAATAAATTAATTTAAAATCATCTTCAACACCTTCTGATGTGTCACAGGGTTTACAACCTCTAAAATTGTTCCTTTGTTGTTGCTGTAATCATTTTCTTCAATTCATGCAGATCGGTGGCAAAAAATAACATTTATCTTGCAGAAAATTTTTTCAATGAAAAAAACCGGAATACTTGGAGGCGGCCAATTAGGAAGAATGTTATTACAAGCGGCGGCTAATTATCCTGTAGAAACTTTTGTACTCGAGAATGACAAAGAATGCCCCGCCGCACATTTGTGCCATCATTTTACAAAAGGCGATATCACTAAATATGAAGATGTTTACAATTTTGGTAAAGGATTGGATGCTATTACCATTGAAATAGAATCAGTAAATATTGAAGCATTAAGAAAATTAGAAACTGAAGGAGTAAAAGTATATCCGCGTCCGGCAGCATTAGAAATTATTAAAAATAAAATCACCCAGAAAAATTTTTATAAAGAAAATCAAATACCTACATCTGAATTTATCACCACCAATAGCAAAAATGATTTAAAACAACACCTTGATTTTTTACCTGCAGCACACAAACTCGCTATAGGCGGCTATGACGGCCGGGGTGTGGAAATCATAAAAAATGAAAATGATTGTGAAAAAGGCTTTAATGAAGACGCGGTGTTGGAAAAATTAGTAACGATCAAAAAAGAAATTTCCATTATTGTGGCAGTAGGTGAAAATGGGAAAAATGCTATTTATCCACCGGTAGAAATGATATTTAACCATGATCTTAATCAACTGGAATATCAATTATCACCTGCCTCTATCGGAGAAAAAATATTATGGAAAGCAGAAGCCATAGCATTAGCGGTAGTTAAAAACCTGCACAGTCCCGGTATTTTTGCAGTAGAATTATTTATAGACTTTGATGATAATGTATTGGCAAACGAAACTGCTCCCCGGGTTCATAACAGTGGCCATCATACTATTGAGGCATCTTATTGTTCACAGTTTGATATGCTTTGGAGAGTAATCCTTGGATATCCATTAGGATATACAAAATCCATAATGAATTCGGCTATGGTAAATCTTATTGGTGAAGAAAATAATAAAGGCGTGGCCATTTATCAGAACCTGGAAGAGGTATTGCAAATTGAAAATGTATTTGTACATATTTACGGAAAAAAAGAAACAAGGCCTGGAAGAAAGATGGGGCATGTAACTGTCCTTAGCAATGAAAGACAGGAATTAATTCACATTGCTAATAAAGTGAAACAATTATTAAAAGTAATTTCTTAAAACTCACCTTACTCGCTTTTAATGATATTTAACCGCTTTCAAATTCATTATTAAAAACAGGGAATTATTAATGAAATTCCAGTAAAAAGGCTTTAGGTTTTCAACCATCAACATTAAGGTATTTAAATTATCTTTATTCCTTCAATAAATAAAATATGGTAAAAACGCTTCAGCCAATAGTTGGCATCATCATGGGTAGCGACAGCGATTTAAAAATAATGGAAGCGGCTGCAGCAATTTTAAAAGAGTTTGAAGTTCCTTATGAGCTTAGCATCGTTTCTGCTCACCGGACTCCGTTAAGAATGGTCGAGTACGCTACCTCTGCTATTGGACGCGGATTAAAAGTAATTATCGCAGGCGCCGGAGGCGCCGCACATTTACCCGGAATGATCTCCTCAATGACCATCCTTCCTGTTATCGGGGTTCCTATAAAATCTTCCAACTCAATAGATGGATGGGACTCTGTACTTTCTATTTTACAAATGCCCAATGGCGTGCCTGTAGCAACTGTAGCACTGAACGCTGCGAAAAACGCCGGAATATTGGCCGCAGAAATACTTGCTCTTTCCAATAATAATTTATCTAAAAGATTAACAGCTTTTAAAAAAGAAATGAAGGAAGAAGTGGAAAAGAAAGCGACTGCTATTTCTAAGAAAGAAAATTTGTAACCCGAATTACAGTAAACGAATAAACAAATAGATTTATTATTTTTATTTTTTAGTAATCATATTCCTGTTTACTTTCTTCTTTCTTTTTTTCCACAATACAAAATTTCTCCTCCAAAGTCAAAGAATTTTCATAGAGCATTTTAAAAAAATCATTTCCCCATCGGGAATAAAAAAGCATAAAATTTTCAGCACGCTCCTGCAAACCATCTGTTGGGAACAATAAGGAGAATATTTTATCCAATTGATTTTTTTGATCGGCAAATTTTCTTTTTTCTGCGCGAAGCATTTTCTTTTCTAAGGATTCTAATTTTTTCATCTGCTTTGTTTCCAAAGCACTGGTATGTTCATTAAGTGTAGGATCGATAGGGCTTACAAGAGATTTTATTTTTGAATAAATATTTTCAAACTCTTTTTTTTGTTTGTCTAAATTTAAAACCGATACACTTTCCCTGTTTACTATTTCATTTAATAAAACTTCTTTCCCCTTAAAAAGATCAATGGCATTTAGATTTAATTTTTGCAATAATCTCTGGTGTTTTTCATCAACAATCAGGAAAGAATTCCTAAGTATCAGAACAGGAAATGGAACTGAATAATTTTTAAACATTTCTTTCAGCTGCAACCAGTAAGCCAGTTCTCCTCCACCGCCAATCCACGCCACATCAGGCAAAATAATTTCCTGGAACAATCCACGCAGGATCACATTAGGGCTGAAACGTTCCGGATGTTCATTCAATTCTCTTTTTATTTCATCTTTAGTAAATACCATATCCGTATCATGAACCGCAAAATGATCTTTTACAGGTACGATCCTGTTTCTTACATTATCCTTTAAATAAAATAAATTAATATCCCGGGGATACGCCTGTGCTTTGTAGTGTGCAGCCAACCCTTCCGAAGTTTGATTCACAATCTTAGAAGAAGCATGATTAAAAATATCATCTTCAAAAACAGAAAGCATTTCCTTTTTAAAAAAAGCATTATCCGGTAACAACACCAATAATCCAAATTCTTTAAATAAAAAATTAATGAATAAAAAAGTGGATTCTTCTATTGTTGAATTTTTGACAAAACATTTTTTCAATAAATCAATCAAAATATCTCCGTACTTTTCAACAGATAACCTTCCGGAAATTGTATCAATCAACCTTATGAGGTTATCATCTACCTTCATTCTTCCAACTGCTCCAGTTTGTTTAGTTTCCCAGACATATTTTTCCCCATCAATTACAATATGATTCAATTCTTCGAGATCTGCGTCTTCGCTTCCCATAAAAAAAACCGGAACAAAATGATAATCCGGTAATGCTTTTTTTAAAGAATCAGCCAGCTTGATAGTATGCAATATTTTATATACAAAATAAAGATGACCGGTAAAAATGTTGGGTTGATGAGCAGTACAAATTGTAAATGTGTTTTCATCCAAAAGAGCGTGAATATTATTTTTTACTACATCGCAATCAGGAAATTTTTCATATTGTTCCGCAAACTGATCGGCCAATAACCGGCGATTCGTATTAAATTTTCTCCGATGAGTAATAGCCGATTTGATTCCATCTATATTTACAGGATGCTCATAAAAATCTTTTAATGCAGGAGCCTGATCAATATAATCCAATATAATTTTGCTAAACTTTCCGGTCTCAGAATAAGGTATATATTTTGATTGAAATTCAGTATCCAAAGTGGCTCAATTTTAGGTGCAAAGATAGCCGTAAAAATGAAAGTTTCTTCAGTGCCAAATAGGATATAAAGCCCTTTAAACATCATTTAAAAATCCGATACATTTTTCCAAACTTTCTTTCCAGTTTGGCATTTCTAATTGAAGCCATCCTTTAATTTTAGAAGTATCCAGAACTGAGTACAACGGACGCTTTGCGGCGGTTTTGTAAGATGAAGTAGGGATTGGATTTATGATGCAATTACTATTTACCAATGCTTTTATTTCTTCTGCAAATGCATACCAGGTGGTAGATTCACTGTTGCAATAATTTACAATACCTGAAAAATCGTTTCCCTGTTCTCTTTTTTCAATAAACTCCAGGATCACTTCTGCAAGATCAGCGGCATAAGTAGGTGAACCCAACTGATCATTAATCACATTTATTTCAATTCTTTCTTTGAATAAACGTAACATGGTTTTTACAAAATTATTTCCGAAAGATGAATATACCCACGAGGTGCGGATAATAAGAGTAGCAGGATTTTTATTCAGCGCTAATTCTTCTCCTTTTAATTTTGACTCTCCATATACATTCACCGGCAAAGTGGCAGCACCTTCCTTCAAAGGAATATGGAAACTGCCGTCGTACACATAATCAGTAGAAATATGAATGAGTTTCGTTTGATGAGAATTACAAATAGCAGCTAATTCTCCAACGGCGTCCGCATTGATAAGAAATGCTTTTTGTTTTTCTGATTCAGCTTTATCTACAGCTGTGTAAGCCGCGCAATTAATACAATAATTAATTTTATTTTTCTCAAAAAAAACTTTTATTGCCTCAACATTTTCGACCGGAAGTTCTTCCCTGGTGGTAAACATAAACCGGTAGGAAGGATAATTTGTAGCAATTCTTTTTATTTCACTGGCAAGCTGTCCGTTTGCGCCCGTAACTAAAATCGTATTCGTAGAATCTGAAGAAGGCATTTATCTTTTTTTTCAATCTTTAAAAACAAAATTATGTACGCTTTTTTCTAAAAAAGGCAGCAGTTTGTCTTTATCCGAAACCAAAATTTTATCTGCAGGAATCTTCCAGTCTATTTGAAGCCTTGGATCGTTCCAGGCAAGGCCACCTTCACTTTCCTTATGATAAAATTCGTCGCATTTATAAAATACTTCGGCAGTTTCGCTTATTACAGAATAGCCATGGGCAAAGCCCTTAGGAACCAAAAGTTGTTTTTTATTTTCTGCTGAAAGTAATACCGAATATGCCTTACCGTAAGTAGGTGAATTTTCCCGGATATCAACAACAGCATCTATTATTTTGCCACTCAATACCCTGATCAGTTTGGTTTGGGCATGGGGCTCTTTTTGAAAATGCAATCCGCGAACGACCCCAAAAGAAGAGCTTGCCTGGTTATCCTGTACAAAATTAATTTCAATGCCTTCACCAGACAAAATTCTTTGATTATAGCTTTCAAAAAAATAACCCCTGTTATCTTCAAAAACTCTTGGTTCAAAAACTAATAATCCCGAAAACCCGGTTGTAAGAAATGACATTGCGAAAAATTTAAAACTTTATTTTCATTTTATTTTTGCGAATATAAATCTTTAAAATATTCTATCGTTTTTATAAGTCCTGTTTCAAATTTTGTTGTCGGCTTATAACCTAATAAATGTTTTGCCAGAGAAATATCAGCAAGAGAGTTACGGATATCTCCTTCCCTGGGCTCACGATGGGTCGCCTCTACACTACTTTTCAAATATTCTCTTATGGAATTATATAAAAAATTGACAGAATATTTTTCGCCAACAGCCACATTATATACTTTATTTTTTGCTTCATCATTTGCAGAAAGCATCCCTTTAATATTTACCTGAACTGCGTTTTCAACAAAAGTAAAATCTCTTGTTTGCTCACCATCACCATTAATAAACGCAGAGGTATGATTCATGATAGCTTTTACAAAAAGAGGAATGACGGCTGCATAAGGTCCGTCAGGATCCTGGCGGGGGCCAAAAATATTAAAGTATCTGAAACCTAAAACGGGAATACGATAGGCATCTGCAAAGACGGACGCATAAAGCTCATCAGCCCTTTTGCTTACCGCATAAGGTGATAAGCAATTCCCAATTTTATTTTCCTTCTTAGGCAAGGTAGGCTCATCACCATATACTGATGAAGAAGAAGCGTAAACAAATTGTTTTACGTTTTTCTCAACTGCTGATTTTAACATGTTTACAAAACCACCAACATTTACATCGTTGGTAGCCGATGGATCCTTGATAGAGCGGGGCACAGACCCTAAGGCAGCCTGGTGACTCACATAATTAATTCCTTCACATGCTGTTCTGCACGTTTCCATATTTCTTATATCTCCTTCAAGGAATTCAAACCGATTGTAAACTCTTAGAACATCCAGGTTGGAAGTAAATCCATTAGCCATATTATCAAATATCCTTACTTTTCCGGCTCCGTTTTTTAATAAATATTCAGCAATATGACTTCCTATGAAACCCGCACCACCGGTGACTAAAAAGGAAGAGGTACTTAAATCCTGGTTGTGAAATTTATTATTCAATTTATTTTCTATTATAAGTTTAAAGACTCCAATACTTACGTGTTGAAATTTTTCCACGATAAGATCCTTTTACATCGGCTATCATTCCATGGGGCTTTGTGATTGATGCAAATGCATTATCATCCATATCCAAATAAGCTTTGTGAGGCACGGTTATAATTACGGCTTCATAGTCGTTGGACAGTTCGGGGGTTAGTTCAAAGCCATACTCACGCTTCAATTCATCACTGCTGGCATGAGGATCTGATACATGTACCAGGAGTGAGTAAGATTTTAATTCCTTAATTACATCCGCCACTTTTGAGTTACGGATATCACTCACGTTTTCTTTAAATGTAGCTCCTAAAACCAAAACTTTTGCATTTTTTACATCATTGGTATTTTGAATAATATGCTGTAAAACTTTTTTGGCAACATAAGCTGCCATACTATCATTTATAACACGACCGGCTAAAATAACCTGCGAATCGTAACCGAGTTTTTGGGATTTGTAAGTAAGGTAATAAGGATCAACTCCAATACAGTGGCCGCCTACAAGGCCTGGTTGAAATTTTAAAAAATTCCATTTGGTACCTGCGGCCGCCAATACTTCATAAGTATTGATTCCCATTTTATCAAAAATAATAGATAGTTCATTCATTAATGCGATGTTG
>JGI20206J14855_1000106_pt1 | contig 31121 bp, 28 predicted proteins | sample NGESurdeep092012_6_FD_14855 | JGI IMG/M metagenome (IMG submission 14855) | reverse complement strand
CCTTTGCTGGTATGCAGTAGCAAATAATTTCCCATCAATTACAGTACGGGAAGAATTCGAATCCATATTTGTGATGCTCACACGCGGGCCAGCACATGATGCCGTAAATAATACTGTGATTAAAGCGATTTTCTTCATTATAGATTTTTAAAGATTTATTTTTGAAATGAAGCATTAATTTTGATAACATTTTATGTCAATTAAAAGGTATAAATCAATATTAGGGTATTGTTATTATTATATCTCTTAATTTTATTCAAATATTTTCAAAGCTAAAATAAGAAAATGGATTTTGTTGATTATTATAAAACGCTGGGAGTTGCTAAAAATGCCTCAGCAGATGATATTAAAAAAGCCTATCGCAAGCTGGCAAGAAAGCTTCATCCGGATGTAAATCCCAATGATAAAGAAGCTCATAAAAAATTTCAGCAAATCAATGAGGCCAATGAAGTGCTGAGCGATACTGAAAAAAGAAAAAAATATGATCAGTACGGCGAAAACTGGAAACATGCTGATCAATATGAACAGGCGCGGCAACAACAACAGCAGGGTGGAGGAAGATTTGGCGGATTTGGTGGAAGTGGCTTCGGAGGTGGAGAATACACTTATTCATCAGAAGATGAAGGAAGTTTTTCTGATTTTTTTGAATCACTTTTTGGTGGAGGAGGAGGAAGAAGAAGCCAGGCAAAATACCGGGGTCAGGATTATAATGCTGAATTGCAATTGACATTAACAGATGCTTATACCACACATAAACAAACTTTAACCATCAATGGGAAAAATGTTCGCATTACGATTCCTGCGGGAGTAGAAAACGGACAGGTAATTAAATTGAAAGGTTACGGAACCCCGGGAGCTAACGGTGGGCCAAATGGTGATTTATTAATAACTTTCATAATAAAAAATGATAGCACTTTGAAACGCGTAGGAAATGATCTGCATATAAATGAAGACCTCGATCTTTATACTGCCGTGCTTGGCGGAGATAAAACCATTGAAACGATGAGTGGAAAAATAAAACTGAAAGTAAATCCTGAAACACAGAACGGTACTAAGGTGCGTCTTAAAGGGAAAGGTTTCCCCCTTTATAAAAAAGAAGGACAGTTTGGCGATTTGTACATTACATGGAATGTGAAATTACCTACCAATCTTACTCAAAAACAAAAGGAATTATTTACTGAATTATCAAAATTATCATCCTAAATTTTTTGATATGGAAAATGATGAATTAATACCGGCAGATCAATTTTGTATTTACCATAATATTGAATATTCCTTTATCAGTTCTTTGGAGGATTCAGGATTGATACACATTACATCTGTTGAACATTCTACCTACATCCCGGCAAATGAAATTCAGAGATTAGAAAAATTTGTCCGGTTGCACTATGATCTAGATATTAATTTAGAAGGAATAGAAACGATTCATCATCTTCTGGAAAAAATAGAAGATATGCAAAAAGAAATGCTGCAATTAAAGAATGCCCTTCGTTAAAATTTAAAGGAATAAAATCCTGTTTATTTACAAGAATAAGTTTGCACAATAGTTCTTAAATTATAAACATTATTCAAAATTAAAATAAATGAAAGACTTAGATTTACTCAACAATGACTTGCAAGTATCTCTAGTTTCACAAAATTTTTTAAGAGAAATGGCTAAATGGGGGAAAATCCTGTCAATCATAGGATTTATTTCTTGCGGGTTTTTGGCATTAGCCGCTTTCTTTGCTAGTGCAATATATGTTTGGTTATTGGCAATAGTCGCTTTCTTTGCTCCTGGAATGTCTTCTAAGTTAAATGCTATATGCGATTATTCTTCCAGTTTGATAAGGGATCTTGGAACGACATTTACAGTAATTTATTTGGTTTTGGCCGCTTTATTATTTTTCCCCTGTTATTACCTTAATAAATTTTCTGTAAAAATGAGACTGGCACTAGACTCAGTTAGTCATCAAAATTTTGAAGATTCACTGAAAAATTTAAAATCACTTTTAAAGTTATATGGCATCTTTACCATCATCGTTTTATCTTTTTGTGTTTTGGCCTTTATTTTTGGAATGCTTGGTATAGCGCTACAGCATAGAACCGGTTTTGAGGTCTCCGGCTGACCGAAATACAGTCGCAAGGAGACCGTCAGACAGTTGCCAGGTAATTATAATCGGCCAGTAAAGTTTCCAAAAAATTAATAGAATAAACCTCATCTAATATCCTAAAATCATAGTAATACTGAAGAATAAAAATTTGTATTTTAATTTTTAAATTATAACCTTTATTAAAAATTAAAATCAACTGTTATGGAAAATTTAGATTTACTCAGTAACGACCTGCAAATCTCCCCTGTCTCACAAAATTTTTTAAGTGAAGTAGCCAAATGGGGGAAATTCCTTTCAATTATCGGATTTATTTTTTGCGGATTTATAGCGATAGGCGCTTTCTTCGCACCAGCTATATATTCCAGGTTAACTGCTTTTAACGAATTGTCTTCTGAAATGTCAGGAGTCTTCAATACTATTATTACAGTAATTTACCTTGCATTTGCTATTATTTTATTTTTTCCTTGCTATTATCTTAATAAATTTTCTGTAAAAATGAGGATGGCTTTACAATCAGTAAACCAGGAAAATTTTGAAAATTCGCTGAAGAATTTAAAATCACTTTTTAAGTTTTATGGCATCTTTACCATCATTGTTTTATCCTTTTATGTTTTGGCCTTTATTCTTGCTATGCTTGGTTTAGCTATGAAATGACAGGTTTTGCCGGTCTGGCAGTTCCGCCTGATCATCAGAAGTTTTTAACCGTCAGACGGAGGCCGTCAGACAGTTGCCAGGTAATTATAATCGGCCAGCAAAGTTTCCAAAAAATTAATAGAATACATATCTGAGTGAATATGCAACACCTCCTGAACTTTTAATGCTACGCGGTCGCAGGTTTGAGTATTATGTTCCTTGTGATATAAGTTAACCACATTTTTAATGGTGTTGATATCCCGATCAGAAAGTTTTAGGACTTCCGGAAATGTAACTATATATCCCTTTTCTGCAATATCCATAAAAATAGTATCATCCACTGAAAAGGGGGATTTAGTATTTACAACAACAGTATTGGCGGCAATATCGCCGAAGCGCTGATTTTTTCGGCTCACAGCAATAATGATTAAAACTACCAAACCCCAAAAACCGGTGATGATAATATAACCCAAAATGCTTTGCAAACTAAAATAAGTATACCCAAAGAAGAAGGGCCATTCAAACACTTTAAACATCCATCTTACTATATATTGGCTCAGTGAAGGTTCGCCCCCATCGAGGCTTATCACTCTTATATTCAATAATTTTTTACCAATAGTTTGCCCGTTCATCCATACTTCACAGGTAACCGAATACAATAGCATCGGAATTGAAATAGTAAGAATATCAAGCCCAACGTGGCTTTGAAGCGTGCTTACCCCAACAAGGTTAAAACCTCCATAATAAAAATATTTCATGCTTGTAAAAAAGAGGAGCAAAATGGCAAAGTCAATCATATAAGCCAGTAGTCTCTTATGTACTTCGGCAATTTCAAATTCGAGGTCAATATTAAAAGCAGTTTCAATTTCTATCAGTGGCATGAGGCAATTTATTATTTTAAAATAAAAATGGCGATTTTATTTTTTTAATGAATAAATTGTTTCTCTTTGAAGCCGGATATTTGCAATATAGCTTTCTTTTTGCGATATTGACCGGCAATAAAATGCCTTAATAAAAAAATTATGCGGGAAGCAAGATTCATAAAAAAAAATGTTGAAAAATGGAATCAATACCAGCGCGAGGAAACGAAAGATCCTGATGAAATGGCTGATCGTTTTATTACTTTATTAGATGATCTTTCTTATGCTAAAACTTTTTACCCTAAAAGTAAGGTAACACGTTGGATCAATGGAATCGCTGCAAATATTTATCAAAGTATATATCAGAATAAAAAACAAAATTTCTCTCGTCTTGTTATTTTCTGGAAATACGAATTGCCATTATTATTCAGAAAGTATCATAAACTGTTTCTTTTTACATTCCTGCTTTTTTTGGCATTCGTTTCGGTTGGTATTATTTCTTCAACAACGGATCCTGATTATGCACGCCAGTTTTTTAACCACCAGGTTCAGCCAGGTTATTATGATCAAACAATTGCTTCCATTCAAAAGGGCGACCCATTTGGCGTGTATAAAGATGATAATCCTTTTTCCATGTTTGTACGTATCGCATTTAATAATATCAGCGTAGCATTTAAAACAGTAATCTTTGGAGTTTTGTTTGGAATAGGCACCTTGTTATTTATGTGGACTAACGGTGTGATGCTCGGATGTTTTCAATACATATTTTTTTCACAGGGATTAGGCTGGCAATCAGTTTTAGTAATTTGGATTCATGGCACTATTGAAATTTCATCTATTGTAATTGCCAGTTGTGCCGGCATTATTTTAGGAACAGGATGGCTAATCCCGGGAACGTATAGCCGGAAACAATCTTTTTTACGTGCCGCTAAGGACGCAATGAAAATATGTATAAGCCTTATTCCGTTTTTTATTATTGCCGCTTTTTTTGAAAGTTATGTCACTCACTTAATGAGCAACACGTTTCAGAAAAATTCAGTGGATATCGGGCTGCCGGTTCCATTCAGCATTATGATCCTTGCCGGTTCATTTTTTTTAATACTTTGGTATTTTGTTTTTTACCCTGCGCGCTTATACAATAAAGGCTTTGAATTAAAAGAAGGGAAAATAGTAAAGGAAGGTGTTATATATGAAACGTAAATTAAAAATATTCCTGGCCAGCTGCATCTTTTATGCGGGTTTTTGTTTACCGGTTTTTTTAATATGTTATACATATAACGGTTACGCACAAACGAATGGCACCTTGAACCCACCTGATGACGGAATTGAATCGCCATCTAATCAGAAGAATTCTTTTAAGGATTTAAATGACACCGCAAACCTTTCTTTAGATGACAGTGATAAAATTATGAAATGGAGACACAGCCGCGAATTTGCCTACATTCATTACCTGGATAGCCTTTTAAGAAAACAAAAAAATATTAAAGCAGATACGGTAAGTATCAATGAGAATTCAGGAAAGATCATTCGCAAACATAAATCTGAAAATCAGGTTTCTGCGTTTAATACGATTCTAAATAGTTTGCCTCTGAAAATATTTTTCTGGATATTGGCTCTTATTTTTATTGTTTTTACCGGGTATAAAGTTTTGTTTAAAAATGGAATTTTTTCTGCAAAGAAAAACAAAGTATTTGAAGAAAATAGGGAAGACTACTCTTCGGATTTGGATGATATTTCAAAATATGATGTGTTAATAGCTGAAGCTGAAAAACGGCATGATTACAATTTAGCTATAAGGTATTCTTTTTTGAAAACACTTAAAATACTTTCTGAGAGAGGCTTTATCAGTTTTGTGGCCGACAAAACCAACCAGGAGTATCTATATGAAATGAAATCAAATAATTATTTTGAGGAATTTCAATCATTAACACGCAATTATGAATATCTATGGTATGGCAAATTTTTGATTGATGAAAAAAACTATCTGCTGTTAAAAGAGAAATTTATTCTTTTTTATAAAAAAGTATAAAGCCATTGAAAACATTTTTAAAATATAGTTTGTTTGTTCTGCTGATTTTGTCAGTGATACCGGGATGTGATTTTCAGGGCAATAAACGGATACCTTCCCTAGAAGAAACCTACCGGAATACTGATAAATTGCCTTTCGGCTCATATATTGCCTATAAAGGATTTCAGGCCGAATTTCCTGACTATTGGATCAATATTGCAAACAAACCATTTGATCAAACCTGGAAAGAAATTAAAAGTAATTCCACAAAATATTGCGTTTATTTTTTGATTACCAAAAACCTCATCCTTTCTGTTGATGAAGTAAATGCGATGATAGCATATATCAAAGATGGAAATGATCTTTTTATTTCTGCTGATTATATTGACAACAAATTACTGGATGCCGTTTATTGCACACTCAACCGTAAAAATGAAATAACAAATGAAGTTAATGGCAAAATGCATGATACCCATTTAAGTATGTATTATGGCAATGATTTTAAAACTGCCAAATATGGATATTATTATTTTCCTTTCTTAAATTATTTCAGTGGTTTTGATACTTCTTATGCAAGAATTTTGGGAGTAAATGAAAAAGGCCTCCCCGATTATATGGTATTTTTTTCAGGGAAAGGTCGCCTTTATCTTCATCTTGCGCCACGTGTATTCAGCAATTATTTCTTATTGACCAATAATAACTACCAGTATTTTGAATACGCAACCGCTTACCTGCGTTTTGATCCCCAATATGTATATTGGGATGAATATTATAAAAACATTTCTTCGACCTCTGATAGAAATGTTCTCAGGAATAATAATAACGACGATCATTTTTCATCATTAAGCGTAATAAAGAGAAACCCGCCACTATTGTGGGCTTTTTGCCTTGCCTTCACCGGAATTATTTTGTTTGTAATATTTAATATAAAAAGAAAACAAAGAATAATTGATACCATAAAGCCAAATAGCAATGCTACAGTAGCTTTTACCGAAACAATTGGCCGGCTATATTTACAGCAGAAAAACAATAAAAATATTTCAGAGAAAATGATTACTTATTTTTATGAATATTTACGTAAGAAATATATGATTGCTACCTCCCTGATCAATAGTGAATTTATCAATTCTCTTTCGCGAAAAAGCGGTATCTCAAATATGGAGACCAATGAATTATTTGACCTGGTTAAATATATTCAGCTACAGGAAAATGTAACAGATGAAGAATTGCTTGAACTAAATACAAAGATCGAAAACTTTAAAAAAATAAAATCCTAATGGAAGAAAATTTGTACGAACAACGAATAGATATTAACAAGTTGAACAATGCGGTTAACAATATCAGAGATGAGATTGGAAAAGTAATAGTAGGACAGAGCAGAATGGTAGATCTTTTACTAGTAGGGCTGTTATGTGATGGCCATGTATTGATAGAAGGAGTGCCTGGTGTTGCAAAAACGCTTACTGCAAAGCTAATTGCCAGGATAATTGACACCAATTTTTCAAGAATACAATTTACTCCCGACCTGATGCCGAGTGATGTTTTGGGAACTTCAGTTTTTAATCCTAAGGATGCAAACTTTGAATTTAAACGAGGTCCTATTTTCAGCAATATCATTTTAATTGATGAAATAAACCGCGCTCCCGCCAAAACACAATCCGCATTATTTGAAGTAATGGAAGAGCGCCAGGTTACTATTGATGGCATAACTCATTTCATGGATTTTCCTTTCCTGGTGATTGCTACGCAAAATCCTATTGAGCAGGAAGGAACTTACAGGCTGCCTGAGGCTCAATTAGACAGGTTTTTATTTAAAATTATAATTAGTTATCCTTCAGTAGAAGAAGAAATAAAAATACTTTTAAATCAGCAATCAGTAGGGCAAAATTTGTTATTAAATCAAGTACAAAAAATTGTTACCACAACGCAGATTAACGAATACAGGAATATCATTAATGAAGTGATCATTGATCCTAAATTAGTGGAGTTTATTGCAAAGATTGTAAATGAAACCAGGAATAATCCTTCCTTGTACCTTGGTGCTTCACCGCGTGCATCATTGGCAATTTTAAGATCTTCCAAAGCTTACGCAGCCATTATGGGTAGAGATTTTGTGAACCCTGAAGATATTATTGAAATGTCAATTCCGGTAATGAGGCATCGAATTATTTTAACCCCTGAAAAAGAAATGGAAGGCATTACTGCAGATGAATTAATTAATGATATTATTAGTAAAATTGAAGTTCCGAGGTAATATTTATTTAAATGAATTATAAAAGAAAATAAAATTTGATACAAAAATACTTTGATGGCCTGTTTTTAAAACGACGGTTTTATGTTGCAATCGTGGTACTGATAGGTTTGTTTTTGGTCGCTTTTTATATCCCGGTTTTAAACCCAATTGGTATAGTTATTTTTGTTGTTTTTATTGTTTTTTGTCTCATAGACTATTCTTTGTTATTTTTTACAAAAAGAATTCCTTCTGTTCAAAGAATAACAGGGAACCGCTTAAGTAATGGTGATGAAAACACCATAGAACTTATTACGAAAAATGAATTCAAATTCTCTGTGCATGTAGAAATAATTGATGAATTGCCACCACAATTACAAATCAGGAATTGGAGAAGAGAACTGGATTTAAAAGCACATCAACAAAAAAAAATCCGTTGGCGTTTAAAGCCTTTGCAAAGAGGAGAATACCATTTTGGGAATATACATTTATTTGTATCCTCGCCTTTACAATTAATTGCGAGGAGATTTACAACCGAAGCGCAGCAAAGCATTCCGGTGTATCCTTCTTTTATGCATTTACATAATTACCAGTTATTTTCAGGGGCCGCTTTGAGAAATGAAAAAGGCAACAGGAGAATGCGTAAAATAGGACAGAGCATGGAGTTTGAGCAGATTAAAGAGTATGTGTCAGGAGATGATATCCGCAATTTAAACTGGAAAGCTTCTGCGAGAAAAGGAGGTTTGATGGTGAATAATTTTATGGAAGAAAGGTCTCAACAGGTTTATTGCATCATAGATAAAGGAAGGCTGATGAAAATGCCTTTTAACGGGATGACACTTTTAGATTATGCAATAAATAGCTGCCTGATATTAAGTAATGTTTGTTTGAGAAAACAAGACAAGGTAGGAGTAATCACTTTTTCGAATGAGCCGGGAAGTTTGCTGGCAGCGGATAGTAAGCTTTCGCAGGCTGAAAATATTTTACAATTGCTTTATAAACAAAAAACAGATTACCTTGAAAGTGATTTTGAAATGCTTTACCAACAAATACGAAGTAAAATAAAACATCGTAGCCTATTGATTCTATTTACCAATTTTGAATCCCTTTCCGGATTGAACAGGCAAATAGATTATTTGCGTTCTTTAGCAAAGAATCATTTATTGCTCGTTGTATTTTTCGAAAATACCCAATTGGAACAATTGACAAATACGTCTGCTAAAAATGTAGAAGGGATTTATATTAAAACGATTGCTGAAAAATTTGCTTTTGAAAAAAAGATCATTACCAAAGAGCTTTCAAAATATGGAATTTTATCAATTCTTTCATCACCCAAAAATCTTACGATAAATACGATTAATAAATATTTGGAATTAAAGGAAAGACGGGCGATTTGATAAAATTAATTTTAGAAATAAGAGAAAATGATTGAAAATACTTTTGAAGAAGGAAAGGTCCTATTAATAGATAAACCCCTGCAATGGACATCTTTTGATGTTGTAAGAAAAATCAGGAATACATTAAGAATAAAAAAAGTTGGCCATGCCGGTACACTGGATCCTTTGGCTACAGGCCTTTTAATAGTTTGTACCGGAAAATTCACAAAAAAAATTAATGAATTTATGGCGCAGGAAAAAGAATACACAGGAACAATAACGCTAGGTGCCGTTACTCCTACTTACGATTTGGAAAGTGCGCCTGTAAATTTTAAATCATTAGACAATATTTCAGAAGAATTAATCCAGAAAACTACTAAAAAATTCATAGGAGAAATTTTGCAAACGCCTCCTATTCATTCTGCTATTAAGCAAAAAGGCAAACCGGTTTATCTTTTGGCGCGAAAAGGAGTAGATGTAATACTTGAGCCTAGAAAGATAACGATTCATGAATTTTCTATCCCAATTATCGAAATGCCGGTTGTTTCTTTTGAAGTAGTATGTACAACGGGAACGTATATACGGAGTTTGGCAAATGATTTTGGAGAAGCCCTTGGATGTGGCGGTTATCTTAGCAAATTGCGTCGCACAAGAATAGGAGATTTTAAAGTTAAGGATGCAATGACTATAGATGATTTTGCCTTAAAATATTGCGGAAAGATAAATAGAAAAAATTAATTATTAGGATTGAAATGCAGTAAAGAAACAAATAAGGCGTATTTATCTTTTTTATAGAATGTAGATTGCTATTGCACAAATCCGGGAGAGTGACAGTAAACAAATAAATAACCCGTATTCCTTTTTTTATTTATTCAAATATTTAACGAAGACCATTTACACATTGAGACGGAGATTCCTGGTCATTATTTAGAAGATGAATCCAAATCCTATAATTCATGTTAAAAATTTATTCCCTGATAAAAATGAGTCATTAAAAAAAGAAATTCGTGGAATATAATTAGAAATGCAGTTTTATAAATTTTCCATTCCCGTCCTTATCTGTTTATTTTTTACTTTTCATGCTTTTTCGCAAAAAGTAACAGTGCATGTTTTTATGGAACATAAAACCGTACCGGAAAATAGTGATACTATTTATTATGATTTCAACAGAAAGCTTACGTGGAAAGATTTCCAGGGAAAGGTGCCATCTTCAGTTCCCTGGGGTGCCATTACTGCTTCTGGATTTTCTTTTGATTCCGAATTGAGTGAGGATGGAAATATTATTGATATTACAGTAGGTGTTTATACTTTTTTTCTTAAGCATGATTCGTGGAAAAAGCCGGATATCAATTCTGCATATCACCTGGAACATGAGCAGCATCATTTTGATATTACCCGTTTGAATGCTCAACAATTAATAATAGAAATAAAAAAGGCGCATTTTACTTCGGATAATTATAAAAAATTATTGACTTCAATTTTTGATAAGGTAAATAATGAAAATACAAATATGCAACAAACTTATGATCGTGAGACTAATAACAGTATGAATGTAGATAAACAAAAAGAATGGGATCAAAAGATTTCGGAAGAAATTGAAAAATTAAAAGAAGACAAAAATTAAATCATGGAAGATATAAAACAGCTTTTCAGTTCCGGCGCTGTATGGGAAAATGTTGTAGGTTATTCCCGTGCTGTGAAAGTAGGAAACGTGATTGAAATATCCGGCACTACTGCAGTAGATGGAAATTTAATTATTGGAAAAGGAAACATGTATGAACAGGCTGTTTTTATTTTCAAAAAAATCGAAAAAGTTCTAATTGAAGCGGGAGGCGGTTTGAAAGATGTGGTACGCACAAGAATGTATGTTACTAATATTTCTGAATGGGAAGAAGCAGGGAGAGCCCATGCACTTTTTTTTAAAGAAATAAAACCGGCAACTACTATGATAGAAGTAAGTAAATTAATCAATGAAGATTTACTTATTGAAATAGAAGTGACGGCGATTATTTTATGATAAGAATATTATATCTCTGGCCATTTTTCTTGCCCATAATTTTTTAAAAATAATATTAACTCTAAATGTGCGTAAAAAATACACAATGAATGCACCAAAAAAATAAATTTCTTATTTTTTACGTTTATCTTGCGCCCTCAATAAATAATTTTGGCTACCATGAGTTTTGAAAATTATGTGATCCCTTATGAAATCAATGAACAATACCAAAAAAAAGTTGCTTATTTCTCGATGGAATTCGCTATTGATCAGCCTTTAAAAATATATAGCGGAGGACTTGGTTTTTTATCAGGTTCGCACTTGCGGAGTGCTTATGAATTACGTCAGAATTTGATTGGTATCGGCATTTTATGGAAAGAAGGCTATTATGACCAGGCAAGAAATTCTGATCAAACCCTAAAGGTTGTATGGATTGAAAAAATATATAACTTTTTGGAAGATACGGGAATCAGGTTCCAGATTCCTATCCACGACCATCCTGTGTGGGTAAAGGTTTTGTATTTGAATCCTAAAACTTTCAACAGCGCCCCATTATTTTTGTTGAGTACCGATGTTGCAGAAAATGATTATGTATCCCAAACTATTTGCCATCGTCTTTATGATGGTAACGCTGCCACTAAAATGGCTCAATTCATATTACTTGGGGTAGGAGGTGCGAAACTTCTTGATCTTATGAATTACAATCCTGATTTGTATCATCTTAATGAAGCCCATGCGGTGAGCGCCGCCTTTTATTTATATCAAAAGTTTGGGAACAAAGAAGATGTAAAGAAGCGTTTGGTATTTACAACGCATACTCCTGAAGAAGCCGGTAATGAAAAACACGATATTTATTTGTGTGAAAAAATGAGTTATTTCTGTGGGATGCCTTTAGAACAGGTTCGTGAATTGACAGGAATCACAGACGATCTTTTTAATCATTCACTTGCAGCACTTCGATTTGCACATATTGCGAACGGCGTATCACAATTGCATGGAGAAGTGAGCAGACAAATGTGGAATAAATATGATGGGATTTGTGAAATAAAATCAATTACCAATGCACAAAACTGGCGTTATTGGTCAGATAAACAATTGTACCGGGCAATGTCGGAGCATAATGATGATTGGTTTGATGACAGGAAAAGACATTTGAAACAACGGGCACTGGCAATTGTGGCCGATCAGACAGGAAAAATCATGGATCCTAACGTGCTGACAATTGTTTGGGCAAGACGATTCGCTGGTTATAAACGGGCCGAATTAATAACCAGGGACCATACGAGGTTTGAAGCGTTATTGAATAATCCCAAATTTCCTATACAAATCATTTGGGCTGGAAAGCCATACCCGCTTGATTATCCTGCGATTACCGATTTCAATCACCTCGTAAATCTCAGTAAGCAATATAAAAATGTGGCCGTGTGCGTAGGTTATGAATTGGCTTTGAGCAAACGATTAAAGCAGGCAGCAGATTTGTGGTTAAATAATCCCAGGGTGCCAAGAGAAGCGAGTGGTACCAGTGGAATGACAGCTGCAATGAATGGCGCTGTAAACCTAAGTACTAATGATGGATGGATATGTGAATTTATAAATAATGGCAACAACGGATTTGTAGTGCCACCTGCAGATTATATGAATATGCATGTGGAAGAGCAGGATAATTATGATATGAACAAGATCTATGAAATACTTGAAAATGAGATACTGCCTCTCTATTATAACGATTTTGAAACCTGGAGGCAGATTATAAAAAATGGTATGAGGGATGTTCAGGTTACGTTTGACAGCAACAGGATGGTGGATGAATATTATCAAATTTTGTACAAATAAAAATACATCCGGATGGGTTTTGTTTTCGTAAATATGGAATAAATAACTTTCTATATTTTGCCAACAAAAAGTATATATATAAATAGGATTCTAAAATCCTCTTTTCTGTTTTTCTTTTTTTTATTAATAATTTCATGCTCAAAAGAACCTCAAAATATTATTCCTCACGATAATGTTATTTCTTCAGACTCTGTGATTCATAATAATTCATCTGATACCAATCTTCCATCTTACCTCGCACTTGGGGATTCATATACCATCGGACAGTCAGTTCCGGATTCAGAAAGATTTCCGGTACAGGTTGTAAATATTTTAAGAAAGAAAAATGTAACAATTGCAGATCCGGATATTATTGCAGTTACCGGCTGGACAACCGCTGATCTGCTTCATGCTTTGCATGCTGATCCTCCCAGTCATACTTATTCTTTTGTGTCTCTTCTTATAGGAGTTAATAACCAATACCAGGGCAGATCTTTAGAGGAATACAAAAAACAGTTCACTGAATTACTTAACCTTGCTATTATTTATTCAGGTAATCATAGAGATCACGTTTTTGTTATTTCCATTCCCGATTATAGTGTCACTCCTTTTGCGTATGGATCAGACACAGCAAGAATTTCAAAAGAAATAGATAATTTTAATGAAGTGAATAAAACTATTTCACTCGGGACCGGCGTTTCATATATTGATATCACTCCCATTTCCCATGATGCTAAAAATGATCCTTCTTTAATTGCTTCGGATGGCCTTCATCCATCAGCCAGCCAATATTATAAATGGGCATCGCTTATGGCTCCTTTATTTTTCAGTGAAATTCATTAGTATCTTCATATTTTATTAATAATATATGAGGATCAATAACGCTTTTTCTCTTTATAAAAGTGCTTATGGAGGGCTTTCATCCGGCACATGGTGGCTTTCTTTGGTCATGCTTGTAAACAGGATGGGCACGATGGTAATTCCATTTATGACCATTTATCTTACACAGCATTTTGGAGTTTCTATTGCTAAAGCTGGTTTTGTAATGAGCATATTTGGCTTGGGCGCTATTACAGGCGCTTTGATTGGTGGTAAATTGGTTGATAATATCGGGTATTATTATGTTCAGTTTTTCGCTTTAATATGCGGTGGCATTATGTTTATTGTATTGGGCCAGATGCATTCTTACGCTTCCATTTGTGTTACTACTTTTATACTGGCAACATTAAATGAATCCTTCCGGCCTGCTAATACGGTGGCGATTGCGTATTATAGCAAAGAGATTAACAGAACAAGGTCTTATTCTCTTAACAGGCTATCTGTAAACCTGGGATGGGCTATCGGAGGAGCTTTGGGTGGTATATTGGCAAGCTACAATTACAGTTTGCTTTTTTGGGTAGATGGTATATCAAATCTTCTTGCAGCATTTTTTCTTTATATTACGTTGTCGCCTACACGAAATATATTAACTGAGAAAAGGAAAAAAGAAAAGAACGTAATTAAGGTCTCTGCTTATAAAGATCGTGCTTATATTATTTTTATCCTATTGTCTTTTTTATTTGCCTTTTGTTTTTTTCAAATGTTTACCACTATCCCTGTTTTCTTTAAAGAAAATTTCAAACTAAGTATTTTTTTTATTGGGATATTGATGGCTTTGAATGGAATCATTATATGTTTTTTTGAAATGATAACAGTATTTACCCTTGAAGGTAAACGACCTGCATTACATTATATTTCGATTGGAATGGTACTGGTGGCATTTTCTTTTTTATTCTTAAATTTTCCCTCAGTCAATTATACTTTTATTGCATTGGTAGCCATGATTTTTATAACTTTTGGGGAAATATTTTCTGCACCTTTTTTGAATGCCTGGTGGATCAACAGAGCCAACCCTGATAACCGTGGGCAATATGCTGCATTATATACTATTGCGTGGGCATCGGCTCAGGCAGTAGGACCTTTTGCAGGTTCATTGATAGCAGAGTATTCTAATTTTAGAATCCTTTGGTTTATTCTTAGTGGTATTTGTCTCATGCTTGCTATTTTTTATAGAAGACTCCTCCGGCCGGTGGCGCTATCTGTTTAAGAAATTTTGGTAAGAAAACTGCATGTATGCCTTACCGTATTTTAGATTAGTTGTATCAAAACCGGGTTCTTTATAAATAGGTTCTTTCGAATCATTATCCATCGTTTCAGTTCCTTGCGGCGTTACGAATCCAAAACCGTTATTAAAGCAATAAAATGCAAATTGCCTTGCAGAAGAATCTAACAAATCTTTTCCCCATTTAAATTGATCAATTGGAAGATGAAGTTGGTCTAAAATAGTGGTCACAATATCTGTTTGTGATCCTATGTTATTTATCTTTCCTTTCATTGTTAGGGCGCCGCCGCTAAATATCAATGGAATTCGGAATTTAGATGGCCTGTCGTTAGGATCGTGTCCCGGCAAGGGATGCCCGTGATCGGCGACAAAAACGATTAAAGTATTTTTCCATAAAGGATCCTGTTTTAGCCTACGGATAAAATGCCCGATAATACTATCAGTATAATAAACAGAATTCTTAAATAGGGTGGTTTCATCCTTCCCTGGAAAGCGCGGTTTCATTGGCACATCATAAGGTTCGTGACTGCTGAGGGTAAACATGGCTGCAAAAAAAGGTTGTTTTTCTTTTTCAATGTCTTTGTAAAACCTGTTGAAAACATATTGATCATGCACCCCCCAGGAAGTGGTTCTTTCCGACACAGGAAAAGAATATTTATCAATCAATTGATTGATTCCGATATTGATGAGGTAAGATTTAATATTGGCAAATTCTAATTCTCCACCATAAGTGTAACTTGAATGATAGCCGATCTTTTCGAGCGATTGATTGATGGATGGAAGATGGCTGGTTTTGGTCGGCGTTTTTACAATAGAAGTGATTGCCTGGTTGGGATATCCGCTCAGAACTGCAACCTGTCCTTTTTCGCTTCTGTCGCCGGCCGCATAGATATGTGTGAATAATAATCCATCGGATGCAATGCTGTCCAGGTTTAGAGTTACACCTGGGACGCCACCCAGGCAACCTACCCATTTAGCAGTAAAGCTTTCTAAAATAATAAAAATAATATTGGGTTTTTCAATGGATAAAATGGAAGGAATTCTCTTTGGGGCTGTATTGTATAAACTATGTACCAATTCTTCTGATTTTGCCTCAGGAAAATAATCAAACGGGTTATGAGTATTATGCATATTTAAAATGGAAAACATAATATTCCAGGGCAAATTAATAGCAGCATGGTCTGCGAATATTTTTGGTGAAAAATAAACATCACTTATAATCATTGGAATTTTTTGAATTCCACCACGGATAGGAACAAATAGAAAAGCTATTAAGAAAATGGAAAAAAAAGAATCTGCCCAATGAAATTTCTTTTGCTTTCTGTCAATATAAAAATTGAAGTATTTTTTATAAATAACTATGTAAATAAAAATAAGAGCAATAAAAATAATCAATAATGGAATGACAGGTGCAGAAGAAACAGTGGCGGCCATTTCTTTCGGTGATTTAAAATATTGGAGCGGAGTAGCGTCCATCCTGTATCCCCACGCCGTGTATAATCCAAGATCTGCAATGATTAAAAATGAAATAATAATAATAAGCACATAAGTATAAATTCTTATTATTTTATTGATTGGTAAACTGGTCGCAAGTGATTTTATTAAAAATAATAGAAAAGGAATTATACATAAATATCCTGCAAAGGAAGCATCCATTCTTAATCCATAAAGAAATGATTTAAAAATTTCTGTTCCACTTAGTGTTTCGGTAAGATGTAAGTGATAGAGTAAGAATGTGGCTCTTGCAATTGCAAAAAATAAAAGCCAATACAAAAAATACAAAAGATAGCCCAAATATTTTTTCACTTTGCGAAAGTAATAATTATAAAAGTGTTGGATTACTTTATAAAGTTAATTCCCATTTTGCTACCTAAAGTATAAAGGGATAAAAATTATAAATCATGAATAATTGTCTGCCTGCTGACAGGTTGATTTGGTTAATGCAACTCTTTCGGTATTTATTTTTATATTTCCATTGGCAGTCCTTAACTCTTTCTTTCATTACCCTATTTATGGTAATGCCTGATTACATATTTTAGCAAACTTACTGCGTCATCCTTCACCATCCTGTTGTCATTCATCAGTTCCCTGGTGTTTATTTTTATCAATACCATATCGGCAGCCAATTGAGTCATATCTTCCTGGTTTAAATTTCGCATTTTAGCATCCGGGGTTGAGGTGCTATCGAAGGATGCCTCCATATTAGATGGCGTAAAGTGCTGCGTTAAAAATGGATCAAGATAACTTCTCTGATATTGAAGAGTAATACCTTCAATTGTATGTAAAAGATCAATATGCCCTTCATATATGGCGATATACCTGATTATATCCGAATTGGAAAATTGCTTCAGAGGAAGTTCATTTTTAATGGCAGCAATGGCTCCTCCCGATGGGTGGAATGGCCACATACTGTGTGAATCAGTAATAAGCTTTTGCATTCTTTTCGTATCTGTTTTCTCTAAAGGTTTTTGCAAAAGTTCAATTAAAGAATCGTTGTCTTTCATTACCTGTGTTTCGAAACCCCATATTTTATTTAATCTTGCAGTATCATTTTTAAGGCCTTGTACAAGTTGCGATGTAAGTTGATTCACGTGTTCCCTGTCAGTAATATTTACTCTTATATTTTCAGCAATAAAACCCATCATTACGGCAATAAATATCATAAAACCTTCGAGCAGATATTCTTTAAAGGGTTTTGATTTGTGGTCGAGTTGGGGATGGTGATGTACTTCCATTTCGGTTTTGGGTTGTGTTGTATTTGCTGAGATTGGTTCCGCGTTTTCACTTGAATTTACCGGATTTACGTGGCTTGGGAGATGATGATTTTCGGTAGCTAAATTGTTACCGGTTTTATTTATTTTTCCCTCATCGTTTTTTTCCATTAGCTGTCAAAGTTAATAGATATCAGTTTAGGTGCAAAGATTATTGACTAGCATTGCATCCATTTTCTTTAGTTGGTGGCTATTCCAATTTTATGATGGATGAAGGACAGGATCGTGTAAAAGCAAGTTATAAGCACAATTACTCGCGTTTGGCTAAAATTAAAAAACAATACTATCCCAATAATTTTTTTAGAGTGAACCAGAATATTTTGCCGGAAGGGAATAACTAATTTTCTCTTTCATTTTTAATTGAAACCAATATACATTGGAGAGTCGTCCTTTAAATCAAAATCCGAAGAAGGCAACTCTTCCAAAAATTATCTTTGGTTTGAAGAGAATTTTGAAGTGCCCATAATGCTTTAGAGACATTGAATATATTCCATAGTAAACGAGCAAAAATTCCGGATTCCTATTATCTAAAATTAAAAAAAAAGCCATGCAGATTTTGCAAGGCTTTTAAAAAATTCCATTCAAATTTATTATAATAATTTTACTGTTGTAGTAGAAGTTACTTTTGCAGAAGTAGGCATATCCTGTCCCATTGCACTAACAGTTCCTGATTGTTCTATAATTGAATTATTGAATTGAACAATGCCTGTGCTAATATCCACTGTTTCCTGACCTGAAATTTTGCCTGAAATTTTTGTATTTATTTCCATTCCCTGGTTTTCCATATTGGCATCAGTTGAAATGGGGCCAGAGAAAGTGATGGTTGCTATATTGCCATTAATTTCTTTTGCCAGGTAGGTGATTTTTTTTGAAACACTATTTTTTTCATTACTTGAATCAGTCCAGGTATCGCCCACCTTCATATTTTTGGGTAAGCTTTGAAAAGCCAATTCAGCGCCGTAGCCACTTGTTTCCAAAGCATGCATCTGTGATGCTAGTTGTCCCATATTTCCAGATGTGGAATCTGATTCTTTTAGAATTACTTTTCCTGTTTGATCCATTTCTACATCTTTTGGATTATTGATGTAATCTTTTAATGCAGTGCCCATAGTTCCATTCATATCAGTGGAGTCGTCAGAATCAAATTTATGTTCCTGTCCCATCATACTCATATCCATTTTCATATTTGAAATGGTATTGGTAAGATGATAATTATCAGTTTTATCTTTTACCTCAATATTGTAAGTGGTGGTTACATTAATTTTTGTATCCATACTTTGACCCTGCACTTCGGTAGAGCTGGTAGTTTCAGCTTTATTTTCAACTAAGAATTTTTGGCCGTTCTTTAAGTTAAGAGAACTTCTCGTTTGAGACATTGTTATCGTCGAAAAGAAAATAGCTAAAGAAAAGAATAGTGTTGTTTTTTTCATATAAATAATTTTGTTTTTTTTGTTTGCAAATATAATCTTCTTATTGGCAAAGAATGTTCCACTTTTTAGGTTTGCAAATGCCCGGTTGAGGGAATAATTAATTAGTAATCGTTATTTGATTTTTGTGGTTTATTTGCGACTTTTTTACTTCTTTCTTCTTCTGCTCTTTTTGCTGAATCTTTCTTTTCAGGATTATAATTCATAGGGCCCATCTTTTTTACGTCTGCCCCTGATTTTTTATCTTTTGGCGCCACTTCACTAAAATCCGATTCTACCGGTACATCTGTTGGAGGGGCGTAATCTGAAGCGTCACCATTTCCCTGAACATCTGCCGAATCACTTCCCTGTCCTTCCTGTCCTATGGCATTAAAGTTTTGATCTGCATAAATGGGATTGTTATTTAATTCAGAAGGTATAGCAAATTGAGCTTTAGGGTCAATATTCAATGATTTATCGGCATATACTTTTTGCATAAAGAATGCCCATTCAGGCATTGCCATATCGTTACCTCCGTTTGTCCAACCATTCCTGAGATGCAAAAAAGGATCATCGCAGCCAACCCATGCGCCGGCAAGAATTTGTGGGGTATATCCAATAAACCATCCATCAGTATTTTCATTAGTAGTTCCGGTTTTTGCGCCCATTGCACTGTTGATTCCGAACTTCCATCTCATAGCTCCGCCGGTTCCATAATCAACTACTCCCTGCATCATGCGATACATGGTGTAGGCGTCCGATTCGCTGATAACCTGTTTTACTTCAGGTTCAAAGGTCTGTAATACATTACCGTTTTTATCTTCAATTTTCGTCAAATAAATGGGTTCAGTATTAAATCCACGATTTGGAAACATGGTATAAGCTCTCAGCATTTCTATAAGTTGTATATCAGCAGAACCTAAAGCGATGGAAGGAACAATAGGAATATCGCTTTTTATACCACAGAGATGAGCAAACTCGGCAGTTTTTTTAGGACCGATCCGGCTCATCAGGTCAAAAGCGGCTACGTTGATTGATTTAGCTAAGCAATAAGCCATGGTACCTCCGGGCCCTGTAATGGTTTTTTTGTTAAGAGTGATAGTTGTTCCTCCTATATAACTTTCCGGTGTAAGCCCTGCATCCGTTAAAGCCAAAGTATATAAAATTGGTTTAAAAGTAGAACCCACTTGCCTGTTTGCAGTTACATGATCATATTTAAACCATTTAAAATCAATGCCACCAACCCATGCTTTCACTTCTCCTGTTACAGGATCCATTGCACAAAATGCGGTTTGCATCATTTGTTTACTATATTTTATGGAATCCAGGGGACTCATTACGGTATCTGTTTCCCGAATTTTATTCCATGCAAATACTTTCATTTTTACAGGAACGGAGAATGAATTCTTAATTTCCTGATCTGTTGCCCCGGCTTCTTTCATACTTCTCCAGCGATCACTTCCTTGCATGGCACGGTTTAAAATATCTTCATGACCTTTCCAGACATTCTTTGGTAATTGCCGGTTAAATGTTTTTTGCATTGAAGTCATATGCCTTATTACAGCCTCTTCGGCATACAACTGCATCTTAGGATCAATGGTTGTAAATATTTTTAATCCATCCTTGTAGAGGTCATACTTAGTACCGGTTTGAGGATTGATATGTGTGCTACACCAATCGAGTAGTTTCTTTGTCAAAACAGACCTAAAATAAGGCGCTATCCCATTGCTTTCATCTATTTTTTTATATTTAATTCCGAGAGGTTTTTTCTTAAACATTACAGCGTCTGAGGCTGAAAGTACGTTATTGGTAACCATTCTGTCTAATACCAGGTTTCTCCTGGCGAGCGCTGCGTCGGGATGCCTTCGCGGATCATATTCCCCCGGGCCACTCAACATTCCTACTAATAAAGCCGCTTCGTCCGGCGTGAGTTTAGAAGGTTCTTTTTGAAAATAGATTAATGACGCATTTCTGATGCCATAGACATTTAACCACGAAACGCGATTGAGATACAATGCAATAATTTCCTGCTTGGTAAAATTTCGTTCCAGTTTTAGCGCCACGATCCATTCTTTCATTTTATCTATTATCCTTTTCAAAATGAACACACGGTTTTGCTGATTTAAAATGTTTTTGGCAAGCTGTTGCGTGATCGTACTGGCCCCTCCCTGGTTGCCAAATCCTTTAAGGGCGCGGGCAATGGCAATCGGGTCAATTCCCGAATGCTCATAAAACCTGATGTCTTCTGTAGATATCAAAGCGTTAATCACACTTTTTGAAATGTCTTTATAATCTACCTGAACCCTGTTTTCAGTATAAATTTTACCCATGAGAGTAGTGCCATCATCGGCATATATTTCTGTAGCGAGGTTGGCTTGCGGATTCTCTAATTGCTGAAGTGAAGGCAACTTGCCAAACAGGCCAAAAAAAGCAGAAACGAGTACGATTGTAAAAAGTGCAAATCCTCCCAACACAACAGTCCATAGTATTCTTACTCCTGGTTTTATGTCGCTTTTTTTATTTCCTTTTTTAGGTAAATTCTTCATTTTGTTTTCTTTAAAGACCGGTAATTTATTACATTCCTTCTTATGAAACTACTAAAATTTGCCGGGATATTTTTTATTTAAAAGATCAATATAACTCTGCAAATTTTTATTTTCTTTCAGCAATTCAAGGTTGGCATCAGAAATAATATAAAATGCATATTTCTGAGCAGGCAACCATGAGATTTCTGAAGGTGCAGCGGCTTTTAACAGATCACGGTATTTTAAAGCAGCATCTGCATTGTCAAAAGGTGAAAATATTAACAAGATCCTGTCACTATCCAAAGTATCTTTTACGATCTGGAAATTACTTGAATAATAATTTTGACTGTTGAATCTGCTAAACGCATTTCTGGCCTCACTACTATATACAGGATCTACTTTGGTAAGCACCATGACTACATTTTGTGGTTCAGTAGGATCAAAAATAAACTGTGCATTTTTCACTGGCGGAGGTAACTTTTTATCCGGATTTAAAGTTGCTTTTCCCGGTTTTATAATGCCGGTTTCTGTGATCGGTTTATGATTAATGATGACAGGCCCTTGCACATTATTAACGATTTTAGCATCATCATAAACTATTATCTGCGAATCCGGATTTTCTCTCACCACTTTTAGATTTGTAAGATAATTCTCAATACTGTCTCTTTTGCTCAATACTTTAATCATGGTAGCTGCCTTATCTTTCATCGGGGATGCAGGATAATTATCAATTATCTGGTGAAGTATATTGATGGCTGCACTGTCCTGGCGCTTTTGAATATAGTAAACAGATTGAATATAGAGTAATTGCGGGTTCCAATAACTTTTACCATAAAGACTATCTGCAATATGTTTTTCCTGGAAGGCCTGGTCGAAATTACCTTCAATAAACATGTTATAAATTTTGTCGTATCTGTTTGATGCGGCGGTATCTTTTTCGGAAGGATTAAAACTTTCGGGGTGAATTACATATTGAGTGTAAATGCTTTTCTGGAAATTATTTAATAAAAGATTTTTATAATAATCTGACTGCTGAATATTTCCGATTTTCCTATAACAATAAGAAAGGTTCATAAACAATTCACCATTGTGCAAGCTATCCGGAAAGCGCTTTAAAGAACTTTGATAAGTATCTATGGCTGCATAATAATCTTCCAACAGATCCTGGTAATTTTTTCCAAGCAAAAGTAAGGAACGCACTATTTTTGAATTGGATGTATCCATAGCGGGTTTGGTCAAAGGCACATTTGCAAGCAATCCTTCCACAGAAATGTCGTTCTGATAAGGAATGCCTAAATTGATTTTTTCTTTGCCGGAACTTGCCTGGGGTGCCATAGGATCTCCCAGATTTGAATTTGACTGGTTTTGATTAATGGAGCTGGCATTTTGTGAAGAAGCGGATGATTGCCTCCAGTTATCTACATTTTGTCTTTTGCCCCAAACTGTTTTAAATTCAGTATAACCTTTTCCTTTTAAATCGCTATTATTGAAATACCATTCTCCCTGCGAACTGTTACTGGAAAATAAATCAGATGATTGATTTTTTTTGTTGAAAAGATCCGCTGCAGAACCTGAATAAGCCTCTTCTTCATCTTTTATTCCCCGTTCTTTCTTTAATTTTTTGGATAATTTTTTTAAAAAAGCAGTTCTTTCATCTGGTGAAAGCGCCGCAATTGCCTGAAGGCTGTCTTCTCTTTCAATAATGTTAAGATTGGTGACTACCTGTTTTAGCGCCATTTTTCTTGATTCAATTTCGGCAACGTTTTTCAGTGAAGTATCCCCGGTTTGAAGACTGTCGTAAAAATTATAAGCATCTTTATATTTTTTCTGTTGGTAGCTTATTTCAGCCAAAGTCAGAAAGGCCTTGTTTTTAATTGTTATATTATCCTGGTTGTAAAAAGTACTTTTTTTATATAAAGACACTCCCAGGGAAGTATCAGGTTTTTCCATAGCAAGTTGCGCTGCAGAAAAATATACTATGTCGCGGTAAGGCTCAAATTTATCTTTGTGCGCCATGTGTAAGAGCCTGGCAATACTTTTGTCAATTTCTGCAGGATCTTTGCTTTTAAGCATTTTTGCTTTATTGAGATTAGCATAAATATCCATTAGCGGATCTGTAGTAAGTTTTATTACTCTGTCATAATAATGGGAAGCGGTATCCTGTTGATTGCTCATATCATAAAGTTGGGCAAGCAAATATTCCCTTCTTGCTTTATCGGCAACATCTATCGCATTGGGAAGCGCATCTGCAATATAGACGACGGCGCTATCATACATATGTTGTTTGAAAAACCAATATCCTTGTATTTCTTCAAAAAAGGAATACAGGCGTTTTGGAAATAAGGGATCATTTTTCAAAGTATTGATGATTCCCGCTGCTTCGGCATAGTCGCCCAAATCTATTAAAGTACGAATTTGCCATACCAAAGCGTCATTTCTGCTTGGCGGTCGCGAAAAGGTTTTTTGAATAATATTCCTTTTCTCACTACTTGATATGCTGAGGGAATTATTTCCTCCGTTTTCATTAGAACCTACTATCAACTGGTCATCATCATGTTTCTTTTTGCGGGGATAAAGATTATAATTAATAAATTGAAAAGTCATGTAAGCAGAATCAAAAGATTTACGGAAATAATAGGCCTCTCCAATTAAGAGATACAAATTATCCATCCAATCGCTGCGAAGATCGTGGAGCAATATTCCCGCAGTGGCTTTATAAATGACAGAATCGAGTTCAATTTTTTGAGCGGCAGTATTTTCTAAAGTAAAACTGTAATAGGATAATAATTTTGAGTAATCGTCTGTATTTTGCAGGCGCGCACGTTCTATTACAGAATTGATTTTGTTATTGGCATTAAAAAAATAATTATAGTGCGATACGGTGTTTTGGATGAATCTTCGGGGGACTGTAAATTTTTTCTGGCCGGTTTTATCTGATTTGAGTGTTTTGTCCTGAAATTTTGCAGGTTTATCTTTATCTACATCAATAGATATTTTATCCAATTGGGCATGAACCTCCGGAAGAAGAAAAAAGAAGAATAATAAAACAGATATAAATCTGAACCGGCTATTCATGGATATGATCAATTTTTATAGAAGTAAGATTAACAAAAAAGTTCTTATAAAACATAGAAACTTTCTTTCTGCAAAAATATTTTAAAAATACGGTTATTTAGTCTAATATGTCAATAAATGCATTTGTGTATATTATTTTTAACAACCTAAAAAATAATAACGCAAAAGATCAATATGACATTGCCTGTGAGAGCTATTGCCAGAAGTTATTAAGAATATAAATGGAAATAGAAAATAAGGAAATAAGGAACCTGGAAGTTTGCATTTTAATTCAGTAAAAGAACAAATAAAGGAAATTTCCCTTTATATCCTGAATGAAAAAGTGAATAAATAATGAAAACAAGAAAAGAAACCAATAGTGAATTAATGAAATATGCTGGAATGGGTATGCAATTCCTGTTAAGTATTGCTTTGGGGATATTTATCGGAATGAAATCAGACAAATGGTTACATTTTTCTTTTCCTTTGCTTGTTTGGATCTTGCCACTGCTAATTATTGCAGGGCTTATTATAAAAATTATTAAAGACACCGATAAAAAATGACTAAAAGAACTCTAAGAAGATTTTTGCCTGTTGCAGTACCCTGCATGATCATTATAGTGCTTATCCTGATTTTCAAAAAAACGCTCGTTTCTTTTGGATTTAATATTAATTTTTTGATATTCACCAATCTGATACTTTATTTATTAAGTTACTTTAGCTTTTTTATTCAACTCAAAGGAATTGGTTCTAAAAGTGCTCATGCTTTTGTACGTGGACTTACTACTTCTCTTTTGCTGAAAATGTTTGTTATTATTGGCGGTTTATTTATTTATATATATGCTTTTGGAGGTAACGTAAATATACCAGGTCTATTTACAGCTATGGCGCTATATCTTTTTTATACTTCCGTTGAGGTAATTCAATTAATGAAAATAGCACGCAAGAAGACTGATGCCTAAACAAGAATCTCCTTTACATCAATTGAATCATTTTTTGCCGGATGGCTCATTTAATGATGTTACATTTTATCTTGAAGAATATAAAGTACACCTTACCGTTACACGCGAAAGAATTACCAAACTTGGTGATTACCGCAATAAACATTTTAACAAAAATCATCGCATCAGTGTAAACGGGAATCTCAATAAATATTCATTTTTAATTACTTTATTGCATGAATTGGGCCACCTGGTGGCCTTTGAAAAATATGGGAATAGAATTCAGGCCCATGGCGCACAATGGAAAAATGAATTTGGAAATATTTTAACACGATTCATTACTAAAAAAATATTTCCTGCTGACATAGAAAATGAATTATTGAAAACTTTAAAAAATCCTGCTGCCAGTTCCTGCGCAGAAGCTCCTTTATTAAGAATATTAAAAAGATATGATCCTCATAAACCCGGAGTTTTTTTATTGGAAGAACTGCCGCCGGAAAGTTTATTCAAATTTAAAAATGGGCACATTTATAAAAAAGGCAATAAGCAAAGAACCCGTTTTTTGTGCAGGGATTTACAAAACAACAGATTGTTTTTATTTAGCCCGGTAACGGAAGTAGAATTGGTAAAGAATGAACCAGGATAATTTGCAGTAAACCAATAAATAACGGCGTTTTCTGTTTCAATAAATTATGACCTGAATAATTATCTTTATCTTTTAACTAAAAACAAAATTATGGGTAAGGGAAGATTAGAAGCCTTTAGTGATGGGGTATTCGCCATTCTTATCACCATCATGGTACTGGAACTCCATCCGCCCGAAGGCAGCTCATTTGCGGATTTAAAGCCTTTGATACCAAAATTAATAAGTTACGTACTGAGTTTTACTTATGTGGCAATTTATTGGAATAATCACCATCATACGTTTCAGGCTGTTAAACATGTAAACGGAAAAGTATTGTGGTGCAATACGCTATTATTATTTTGTATTTCACTCATTCCTTTTGTTACAGCATGGATGGGTGAAAATCATTTCAGTGCTTCGCCGGTTGCCTTGTATGGAATTGTTTTATTAATGGCAGCTTTGTCCTATCCTCTTCTTCTGAAATCGCTAATACAACTTCATGGTAAAGATTCTTTATTAGCAACTTCGATAGGAAAAGATTTCAAAGGAAAAATTTCAATAGTAATTTATATTCTGGGAATTCTAATTTCTTTTTTTAATTCTTGGATCAGTTTTGCGTTGTATTGTGTTGTTGCCATTATTTGGTTTATCCCGGACAGACGAATTGAAAAAAGAATAGACAAAGCTCTATAAAAGGTATTCATAAATAAAATCTCTCTGAGGTATCCAAAGCCTTTATTAATTCAATTCAAATCTGGTTTTTATCGCCAAAGGTTGCGAACCTTTGTGAACTAGATTGAACTTAAAAAATATTTTTCTGAGATAGTCATCCTTTTAATCTTTCGACTCAAATCTGGTTTTGAAAAACTCCCCTAATAAATTTTCCTTAAATAATCATTAACTTTTTTTGTAATTTTATTTCGGAAATATTTTTTTTCTCTACATTTTAGCATATAAGCATTGCCGTATGAATGAGCAGAATAGTAGTAATAAAAAAGGAGGTAAAGGAGATAGGAAACAAACACCTTCTTCAGGTGTAGCCCGAAAACTCAGCGACTTTACGATGCCTGCTTCAGTACTAAAATTAATTCCTCTTTCTATAATTATCGGAATCTTTGGTGCAATTATAGCAATTGTACTACTTGATCTGATTGCCGTCATCTCTAATTTCTTATATTACCAGCGTTTCGATCTTACGCTTACTTCGCCTCGAAATAATACCCTTGGATGGCTGGCTGTTTTAATTCCTATGGGAGGTGGTTTGATTGTTGGATTCATGGCGCGCTATGGTTCTGAACGTATTCGCGGACATGGAATTCCGGAAGCTATGGAAACTATCCTTGTAGGTGGTAGTAAAGTGGAACCAAGTCTCACCATTCTTAAACCCATTGCCAGTGCAATCAGCATTGGTACCGGGGGCCCATTTGGTGCAGAAGGCCCGATTATTTTAACGGGAGGAGCTGTCGGTTCAGTACTGGCACAATTCCTTAATCTCACGGCTATAGAAAGGCGAAGCCTTCTTGTGGCAGGAGCTGTAGCGGGAATGAGCGCGGTGTTCGGAACTCCGATTGCGGCGGTAATTCTTGGAGTAGAACTTCTTTTGTTTGAATGGAAACCTCGTTCTTTTATTCCTGCAGCTATTGCGAGTATTGTGGCAGATGCTATCAGGCACTGGTTCGTAAACCAGGGATGGATGAGAGGAGAGCCATTATTTCCTGTTCATAAAATGGTGGTCCTGGGAACTACAGGTTTGATGGATGCGGTTATCTTAGGGATTATCTGTGGCGGAATGGCCTGGGTATTAACCACAGCAGTTTATGGCGCCGAAGATACTTTTCGCAAATTGCCTATACATTGGATGTGGTGGCCTGTTTTGGGTGGTTTTATCGTAGGATTAGGAGGTCTTATCGAACCCCGGGCATTGGGAGTTGGGTATGATACCATTGCAGATGTACTTGCTGGAAACATTGCTGTCACTGCATTGATAAGTCTTTTTGTGATTAAATTAATTATATGGGCTGTTGCTTTAGGTTCCGGGACAAGTGGAGGGATCCTTGCTCCAATTTTAATTATGGGTGGGGCATTAGGTGGTTTATTGGGAATGGTTTTCCCAGGGAAAATACCAACAGAATGGGCTTTACTTGGTATGGCGGGCGCATTGGCGGGTGTAATGCGATCCCCTTTTACATCTATTATTTTTCCTATTGAACTCACGCACAGTACTGATTTATTTCTTCCATTATTAATAACGGTCACGCTGGCACATCTCATTAGCATACTTATTTTAAAACGTTCTATTCTTACAGAAAAAGTAGCCCGACGCGGATTTCATGTGTTGAGAGAATATGCCGTGGAACCCCTGAAAGTTCTTTTCGCCGAAGATGTCATGTCAACAAATGTGCTTACAATAAGTTCGGGTACTTGTATGTCTGATGTGCAGGCTATGGTACACGAACAGCCTCACATGCGAAGACAACGTTTGCTGCCTGTAGTTAATTTGGATGGAATCATACTGGGAGTTATTTCCTGGCAGGATGTATTGGAAAAATCTTTGCAAGGAGAGATTTCCGGAACTGTGGACGATTTTATGATCAAAGACATAATCACTACTTTCCCCGAAGAATCTCTGCGGGCAATAGCAGATAGGATGGCAGCTAATCATGTAGGCGTACTACCGGTAGTAGATAGTAGGGAAAAAGGAAAACTTCGGGGATTAATAACACAATTTGAATTACTTACTGCACGTGACCATATTCTGCAGGAAGAACGCAAACGGGAGCGAATTCTGAAAATGTGGCCTATTAATCATAATAGATTTACAGGCATGTTTTTTTCATCAACTAACACCCAAAAAGAGAATAATAAAAAAAATAAGGATGAGGAGTTATGATTTTTTTAAGGAAAAAGATCATTATTGTCTTATTAAAATCCGGTCAACCAACGTAATGATATTGGCTAAGTTTGGGAACAATATTTTTTAAGCCGCGTTTAATCTTATAAATAAAGAAAATTACCTTGACTGGATTACGAAAAAATAGCAAATCTTTCGAAACTCATTTTGGCAATTTTGTTTTATAATAATTTATTTTTTCAGCCATACTCATCCTTGCATATCTTGGCGAAGGCGAAGGCAAACATTCTCCAATTTTAATATCGGGAAATAGTTTCATGAAACTTTTTTCTACAAATTTACTTGTGAAAAATATTTTTTTTATGTTGTGATTCTTTAGAATTGATTTTATCGCCTTGTCATTGAATTCAATTACCTCCAGGTTACTGTCCATGTTGTTGCCATCTTTTCTTTTTATTCTCAGAAAAATATCTGCTATACCTATTCCGTGTTTTTTAAAAAGAGCTTGTTTTTCTTTCCTTGTCGGCAAATCTGTTTCATAAACTCCCGAAAGTATTTTCCAAAACTGGTTTCTTTTTGATCCATAAAACCATTCATCGGGAGATAAAATTTTATGTGTTACTTCTTTTCCAGGGAAACTTCCAACTATGATTACAGTAATATTTTTGGGGATAAAGGCTTTGAACGGATGTGTTTCGATTTCTTCCATTTTATTATTTATTTGCTTTTACCAGAATATTCTTAAATTTCCTGAAAACAAAAAATACGAATCTCAGGTATTTGTTTGTTCACTGTAACTTTTTATTAATGCAGGCCTTTGGGTGATTTCATGATAACAAACCGAATCCTTATTGAAGTAATGAAAAACCATACTGAGCCTTGTTAGATTTTTATCTTTATGTGGCTCCCCTCCATGAAAAAGATTGGCATGCCATATAAACATATCCCCTTTTTTAGCAGTAAATATTTCTTTCTTCATCCCATTTTCTTTAATTTTTTCAGCAATCATTTCTTCATAATTTTTATAAGATTTATTTCCGATAAATAATAGTGAGCCTTCGTTTTCATAATCAGAATTCAGGTAATAAGGCAGCAGATGGCTTTTAGGATAATAATGTAATGGGCCGTTATCCATAATTATATCTTCCAATGCAAACCATACGCCCAGTAAGCCTCCCGATGGAAATGTGGTCATGTGTATGGAGTCGGAGTGTGTGCGTTGTTCGCTACCCATTAAAAAATTAATACTTTGAAAAAGCACAGGAGTTCCGCCAATTAATTTTGCCAGCAATTCTTTTAAATTTTCATCATTTCCAAAATCTTTTATTAATTTGGAATGATGAATAGCAAACATCAATTTATTGCTGCTGTTCAATTGTAAGGTTTTATTGGCTATTAATTTATTAATCTCTGCATTTATTGCATTTACCTGTTCTACTGATGCATAACTGTTGATTTTCGCAAAGCCGTTTTGGTGAAATGAAAGAATATTCTTTTGGTTTGTTTCGTTTAGCCGGTTAAAAAGTTTACAGGAAGAAAAATCAATATTGTCAGAAATAGTTTTTTTATTTTCTATTGTAATGTTTTTAAAATCTTTACTTGAAAGCGGAGAAAAATATCTCTTTTTTATTCCCCATTTTCGAAATAATATTTCGTTGTGTTCCAATTCCTTTTTATGAAAGAAATTATAAATTGAGTAAGCTATTTTTGATCGTTTAATTATTCCTATCATTGAATCGGCAATTTACTGCAACTTAAAAAGCCACCGCCTTGGGCGGTGGTAATGTTGTGATGGCTATGCCTTAATTTTATAGGATGATAAATAGCAAGTATCGTAAG
>JGI20206J14855_1000105_pt1 | contig 31275 bp, 31 predicted proteins | sample NGESurdeep092012_6_FD_14855 | JGI IMG/M metagenome (IMG submission 14855) | reverse complement strand
CTTTGCTGCTCGTCGTCTCCACGCATACCTACGTCATATCTCAATCCCCTGTGGAGAAAAAGTGACTCATCGAAGACTTTTTCCGCAGCCTGTAAAGCCCCTGAGGGAATCTCCTCTCGCGTCCCAACGCACTCGATGCAAGCAGCTCTTAGCTCGTGCATCGGTCAATCCCGCGTCCCCGCCCGAAAACCAGCTGAAAGCTAGAAGCTAGAGGCTAGAAGCTGCCTCTCCGTGAAATTCGCCTCAATCGATCGCAGATACTCCCGGCTCCGCGCCGCGCTCTCCTTGGGTGTTCCCATTCCCGGCAAGATGTCTTGCTCCACCAGAGCATATCCTTTGTAGTCTTGCGCGGCCAGCCAGCGCAACAGGGCAGGGAAGTCGATGCACCCTTTTCCCAGCTCGGGGTACAGGCCATTCCGCATCGCCGTGAAATAATCCCCCTCCTCATCGCGGCTGCGGCGCGCAACATTCGGCTCCAGATCCTTCAAATGGATGTACCAGATACGCTCCTTGAAACGATTCAGCGCGGGAATCACATCGCCGTCCTCGCCGCCCGTTCCATGCACATAATGGCCGGCGTCGAACACCAACCCAAGCCGGTCTGGGCTGGTCATGTCCAGCAGCGTCGCAATCTCGTCCGCCGTCTCCACATAGCCCCCGCAATGGTGGTGAAACACAGTCCGCAGTCCCGTCTCATCGAACACCGCGTGCGCAATTCGGTCCGCGCCGCTGGCAAAGGTCTTCCACTCGTCTTTCGTCAATCCATCTTTCGCCGTTATGCGCCCGGCCAACTTCGTGCGTAACGGATCAGTCCCCGCATCGTCAGCCAGCACCAGATAGGGCGCTTGCGTTGTGGCCACTGCAGCGAGCAGCTTCGCAGTCCGCACCGCAGTCACCACGCCTGCTGCGTGCGTTGCCGGATTCTTCATCGCCACCGGCACATACGCGCCCAGCATCACCACGTTGTTTCGCTTGGCCAACTCCTCGCTAAGTCTCAAAGGATCCGTCGGCATGTAGCCCCAGTCGCCCAATTCAGTTCCCGTGTAGCCCGTCTCCACCAGCTCGTTCAGCATCTGGTCAAACGGAATCGATTGGCTTTGACCCTGATGCTCCAGCGTGCCCCACGAGCAAGGCGCATTCCCCACCAACAGCTCTCTCATTCGTTCTCCTTACTCAATGCAGGCTCTCGGCCTTCAGCTTTCAGCCGTCAGCTCGCTTCTGCGGGAACCCTCATGAAAGGTTCTCCCGCATGCAGGCTGAAAGCTAATAGCTGATGGCTGAAAGCTAGAATTTGCGGCCCCACTCCTTCGGCCACCGTTCCACCACAACCTTGGTTTGCGTGAAAAACTCCACCGCATGTTGCGCCTGCGCGTGCAGATCGCCGAAAAAGCTTTCGCCCCATCCGCTGAACGGAAATGTCGACATCGGCGCCGCCACGCCCACGTTGATGCCCACATTGCCCGCGTTCACTTCGTAGCGAAACCGCCGTGCATTGGCGCCGTCGGTCGTAAAGATGCACGCCATATTCCCATAGCTGCGTCCATTCACCAGCGCGATGGCCTCTTCAATCGTCTGCGCGTGGATCAGGCTCAAAACTGGCCCAAAAATCTCCGTCCGCGCCGCTTCGGAATCCGGCGGAACATCGTCGAGCACCGTCGGCATCACAAAATATCCGTCTTCGTAATCCGGAACCTTGCGTCCCCGCCCATCCACAATCACGCGCGCACCCGCCTGCTCGCCTCTCGCAATCATTCCTTCGATCCGCGTCTTGCTCTCCGCGGAAATCACCGGTCCCATCTCCACGCCCGGCGCGGCGCCATAGCCCGTCTTGCGCTTCTTGGCCGCCGCGGCAATCTGCTCCGTGAAATTTGGTCGCGCGCTGCCCACCGTAATCGCCACACTCGCAGCCAGGCAGCGCTGCCCCGCGCAACCAAACGCCGAGTCGGCCAGAATCCGTGTTGTCATCTCCATGTCCGCGTCCGGCATCACCACTACCGGATTCTTCGCTCCGCCCTGGCACTGCGCACGCTTTCCGTTCGCCGCCGCCCGGCTGTAGATGTATTTCGCCGTCGGAGTCGATCCCACAAAGCTCACCGCGCGGATTCCCGGATGGTCGAGAATCGCATTCACCGTCTCGCGGCCTCCGTTTACTAGCTGCATCACGCCCGGCGGAAAGCCCGCGGCCTGAATCAACGCAAACAGCTTTTGCGAAGTGATCGGTACGCGCTCCGACGGCTTCAGCAAAAAGCAGTTTCCCGCCGCCACCGCGTAAGGAAAAAACCAGAACGCAATCATTCCCGGAAAATTGAACGGCACAATCGCCGCAACCACGCCCAGCGGCTGCCGGATCATGTGCTCGTCGATGCCCTTGGCAATGTCCTCGCAATTGGTCCCCTGCATCATCATCGGCATGCCGCACGCCGTTTCCACATTTTCCACCGCGCGCAAAATCTCCGCCCTGCTCTCCGTCAGTGTCTTGCCGCACTCGTTGGTGATGGAGAGTGCCAGCTCATCGCGATGCTGCTCCAGCAGCGTCTTCAACCGGAACAGCGGCTGCACGCGATCCACCACCGGCGTGCGCCGCCAGTCGATGAATGCGCGCTGCGCTACTTCCACTGCCAGGTTCACATCCGCCGCCGGCGAAAGTGGAACCTCCGCCAGAATCTTTGTCGACGCCGGGTTGATCACGTTCAACGTCTCGCTCGCGCTCGATGTGCGCCAATCGCCTTCGATGAAATTCTGCAACCGTTCCATCTCGTCTCCTCCTGGGTGCCCCCAAATGTAGCGCCGGCGTCCCCGCCGGCCGTCGTGCGGGCGTCCTCGTCCGCACTCGAAATCACAAACTTCGATCCTGCCTAAACAAAATGCCGTTCGCGCTTGCGCGCCTCTTCGTAGCGTGCCCGGGCCTCGCGCACGCTCTCCATCTCCGATACTTCAGCAACCGCAACGTCCCACCAAGAATCGTAGCCCGGCACGCTCGCCGTCGCATCCGTCTCCACCACAATCACCGTCGTACGGCCGGCCGCCTTTGCTTCCGTGAGCGCGCTCTTCAATTCATCCAACGTCGCAGCTTTGATCGTATGTGCGCCCAAACTGCGCGCATTGGCCACAAAGTCTACCTTGAGTGGCTCGCCGTCCAGCTGCCCGGACTTTTCGTCGCGCGCGCGGTAGCTCGTTCCAAATCCGCCCTGCCCCAGCGACCGGCTCAAACTGCCGATGCTGGCAAATCCACCATTGTCCACCAGCACAATAATGATCTTCACGCCTTCCTGCACAGACGTCGCAATCTCCGACGGCGCCATTAAATAAGTTCCGTCGCCCAGAAATACGAACACCTCGCGGCTCGGGTCCGCCATCTTCGCGCCCATGGCACCGGGAATCTCGTATCCCATGCACGAGTAGCCGTACTCCATGTGGAAGCCGTTCGGCGTTCGCGTCCTCCACAGCTTATGCAGGTCGCCAGGATGGCTGCCTGCCGCCGACACGACCACATCGCGCGCGCCCGCAGCCTCCCACATCGCGCCAATCACTTCGCTCTGCGCCGGCTTGCTTCCTTCATCCGCACTCGTGCCGCCCAAGCCCCGCAATGTCGCGCCCTGTAGCGCCGGCGTCTCGCCAGCTGTCGTGCGGGCGTCCCCGCCCGCACTTGCGCCGCGCAATCCCGGCCCATTCAAATGGAACAGCCGCTCGACTTCCGCGTCCCACTTCGCCTTCAGCTCCGCAATCTCCACCGCATACGCCGCGCTCACCGTGGGTTCTCCCAGCGCTGCCGCAAGTTGCTCAAGCGCAACGCGTGCATCGGCCACCACGGGAATCGCGCCGACTTTATAAGCGTCAAACTCCGCCGTGTTAATGTTCACGAACTTTACGTTCGGATTCTGAAACGCCGTCATCGACGCAGTCGTGAAATCGGAATACCGCGTCCCAACGCCAATCACCAAGTCAGCCCTATTAGCCAGCCGGTTCGCCGCCAGCGATCCCGTCGCGCCGATCGCCCCCGCCACTTGCGCATAGTTCCATGCAAGCGCGCCTTTGCCCGCCTGCGTCTCCGCCACTGGAATGCCGGTCCGCGCCGCAAAATCGCTCAGCGCCTGCGAAGCCTCGCTCATCAGCACGCCGCCGCCGCACACAATCAGCGGCCGCTCAGATGCACGAATCGCTTTCGCCGCGCGCTCCAGCGACTCGCGATCCGGCTCGCCTCTGCGGATCAGCCACACTCTCTTGCGAAACAGTTCTTCAGGGTAGCCGTACGCTTCGGTCTGCACATCCTGCGGCAGCGCCAGAGTCACCGCGCCGCAATCCGACGGCGAAGTCAGCACGCGCATCGCCTCGGGCAGGGAAGTAATCAATTGTTCGGGTCGATAAATCCGGTCCCAGTAGCGCGACACCGGCTTGAAGCAGTCGTTCACGCCAATATCCTGCGTGACCGGAGATTCCAGTTGTTGCAGTACCGGCGCCACATTCCGTCGCGCAAAAATATCTCCCGGCAGCAGCAGCACCGGCAGCCGGTTGATGGTCGCCAGCGCCGCGCCGGTAATCATGTTCGTCGCGCCCGGCCCAATCGACGATGTGCATGCAAACGTGCGCAGCCGGTTGCTCGCCTTGGCAAAGCCCGCCGCAATGTGCACGCCTGCCTGCTCGTTACGCACCAATATATAAGGAAAGTCGGGATTCTCCTGCAACGCCTGGCCGATCCCGGCCACGTTCCCGTGGCCGAAGATCCCCACAACTCCGGCGAAGAACGCATGCTCGCGACCATCGCGCTCCACATGCTGCTGCTTCAGGAACGCGATAAGCGCCTGAGCCATCGTCATGCGCCGCGTCTTCATGCCCGCTCCCCTCAACGCCGCTGCAACTCAATCTTGCCGCGCTGGCCTCACCGCTTCACCATCGGCAGCCGCGGATCCTTTTCCTTCCAGCCGCTCTTCACCCACGCATAATCCGGATCGTCCGTGCAAGCCAGTGATCGCGCCGAGCCCGCCAGCGCGTTCAGATAATACACGTTGTATCCGTGCGCAGCCACCACCGGATGATATCCCTCCGGAACCAGCACCAGTTCTCCGTCGCGCACCGTCATCGTTTCGTCGATGCGCCGGTCCACGCTATACACCTTCTGCATTGCGAATCCCTCTGGCCGCTCAATCCGGTAGTAGTAAATCTCTTCCAGATCGACCTCCGCCGGCGGATTGTGTACGTCGTGCTTGTGCGGCGGAAAGCTCGACCAGTTGCCCGCAGGCGTGAATACCTCCACCACCATCAGCCTCTGCGCCAGAAACGCGGGCGGCAGCATGGAGTTGATCTGCCGCGTTGCATTTCCGCCGCCGCGAATCTCAATTCCCACATGCGCCGGCGTCACCAGTCTCGCCGGATACTCTTCGTCGGCCTTGCAGTAGCAAAATGCCAAATCGCATGTCGAATCGGCGCTCACTGTAAACGTAGTGCCGATCGGCAAATAAAGCGTGTAGGGCAGCCCGTCAAAAACCGTTTCGCGCTGCCCGATACCTTGCCAATTGCCTCGCGAGCTTGTCACCGAGCAAACGCCGCCCAGCACAACCATGGCCATCTCTCTTGCGGCCGTCTCGCTCTTGTATTCCTGGCCAACCTCCAGCTTTCGCGTCTGAAACGATAAAAACTCGTATCCAAAATCTTCGATCCGGTTGCGGAATTTCTCCGCCCGGACCAGTAAATCAGTCATCATCTCTCCTGCGGAAAAAAGTTCCAAAGCAACAGCAAATCTCCGGCCTATTCCATCACCGGCTAATTCGATTTACAAAACAAAATGCAACAATTTATGCACACGTGTGCACCTTCACAATTCTCTACAGAGTTACCCCTCCTGTCAACCGTGGAAATGTTTGTCTTTTGGCCCTCGTTTTTTTGCCTTTTTGTTCACCTTCTTGACCGTTAACTTTAGCTGGTGTTACGGTTTTCCTGCACACGTTTGCATCTCGCGGAGCATGCAGACCTTTCCTCGTCGCCCGTTTGACCCGTTATTTGACCCACTTTATGACCCAGTACAAAAGTCCGCTCCACAAAATGACCCAGACCACTCCCACGTGTCTGTGGAACGACTCCGCTTCAATTGAAGACCTCACGTATTCCATCGAGCACGGCGCAGTCGGCGCCACCTGCAACCCGTCCATCGCTGTCGCAGTGCTCAAGCAGGAGCTGGCCGTCTGGAAGCCGCGCATCCTCGCACTCGCCGCCGAGTTCAATCTCAACGAAGACGATATCGCCTGGCGCATCGTCGAAGAAATCTCCGCCAACGCCGCGCGCCTGCTCCTGCCCATCTTCGAGCGCGAAAAAGGTCGCAACGGTCGGCTCTCAATCCAAACTGACCCGCGAAACTACCGCAACACTGAGGCGATGCTCGCGCAGGCCGTCCACTTCAGCCAACTCGCGCCCAACATGATTGTCAAAATCGCCGCTACGCAAGCCGGCATCCCTGCTATTGAGGAAGCCACGTATCGCGGCATCAGCATCAACGCCACGGTTAGCTTCACGCTTCCCCAGGCCATCGCCGTCGCCGAGGCTGTCGAGCGTGGCCTCAAGCGCCGCGAAGCCGAAGGCCTCGACATCTCAACTATGGGCCCCGTCTGCACGCTTATGGTCGGCAGGCTCGACGACTGGCTCAAGGTCCTGCATGACAAACACAATCTCTCCGTCGATCCCGGCTACCTCGAGTGGGCCGGCGTCGCCGTCTTCAAAAAAACCTATCAACTCTACAAAGCCCGCGGCTATCGCCTGCGTCTACTCTCCGCAGCCTTCCGCAATCACATGCACTGGAGCGAGTTCATCGGCGGCGATGTCGTCATCTCTCCGCCCTGCACCTGGCAGCGCCGCTACAACGAGAGCGACATCGAAGTCATCAATCGCATCGACACTCCAGTCGATCCCCGCATCGTCGACACACTTCTTAATAAATTCCCCGACTTCGCCCGCGCCTACATGGAAAACGGCCTCACGGCCGCCGAGTTCGACACCTTCGGATCGACGCGCCGCACCCTGCGCCAGTTCATCTCTGCCTGCGTCGAAATGAACGCCATCGTCCGCGACATCATCCTCCCCAACCCCGACACGGAATGACAGGGCAGCAAGGCAACAAGTGAGCAAGGGAGCAAGGGAGCTGGAGAACGGCTATCCTCGGTGCTCGAGATCACATAGCTTGTGCTAGATCTGTCCTATTCTTTTCCGATGCATTCCAACCGGATTGCCTGGAGGCTGAATGGGGGATTCATTTATGGATCTGATCGTCTGGCAGCGATCGGTTCAATTGAGTACGGAGATATATCGTCTAACTGCCTCGTTTCCGAAATCCGAACAATTTGGGCTCGTCAACCAGATGCGTCGTGCTTCTGTTTCCATTGCGAGCAACATTGCCGAGGGGTATGGCAGAACCACAAGGGGCGAGTATCTCCAGTTCCTCGGTTATGCGCGAGGTTCTAAGTGCGAGCTGCAAACTCAGTTGGTTATCGCAAAGGCGCTTGAGTTAGGTCCAGTTAAATCATATGAGCCAGCGGATCGTCTATGCGCCGACGTAAGCCGGATGCTAATCGCAATGATGAACAAACTGAAGAACTGAGTTCTCCTGCTCCCTTGCTCCCTTGCTCCCTCGCTCCCTCTGCTCCCTTTGCTCCCTTTGCTCCCTCTGCTCCCTGCCCCCCACTACTTCTTCATCGTCGCCGCCCAGTTCACCACCACCGTAATCGGCGCAGCCTTGGCCTCGCTTGCAGGTGTGATCATCAGGAACCGCTGACCGTCCGCCGAAGGTGCATAGATGTTTCTCCAGTACCAGGGCGGAATGACCTGCGCCTGAAAAAGCTCCTTCGGAATGCCGGCCTGGAACGTCCCCGCATTGGTATTGGCGTCGACCGCCATCAGCTTCCCGTCCGGGCTCAGAAAAAATAGCTCCTTGCCATCCCGCCGCCACACGGGGTCTGTACCGCCCGACGCTGAGATTTGCCACTTTCCGGTTTGTTGCGGGAACGTCTGTACGTAAATCTCGTTTCTTCCCGTCTCGTTTGAGGCGTAGGTAACGAAGTGCCCGTTGGGTGAGAACTGCGCGCTGATAGCCCTGAATTCGCCCTCAATAAAAGCCGACGGCTTGCGGTCGCCGAAGAGCGGCACACCCCATAGCTGAGCCCCATTTTCGTCACCCCCTGTGTCGTAGAGTAGATAGCGGCCATCGGTCGTCAGGTCGTTCAGATATTTGATCTGGTCTTTCGACTGAAATACCGGCTCGGTGCTCCCCAGGCCGTCCGCGGCCTGTTGGTAAATGTCGTACAGGCCTGCGCGATTCGAACTGAACAGAATCTGCTTTCCGTCCGCCGACCACACCGGATTCAGATCGTCTGCCGAACTGATCGTGAGGCGCGAGCCCGTTCCGCGCTTCAGATCGTAGACCCAGATGTTGTGCTTGCCCAGGGGGCCCACCGCAACCGCCAGCTTGGACCCATCCGGCGAGAGCACAGGCGTTGAGTAAACATCGGGTTGACCAACCACACCCAGCTTCTGGCCCGCGCGGCTGAACCACGTCATTTGATTCGTAGAGACGGCTGGCACGGTTTCGTAGGCCAACATGCCTGTCGGTGAGACGACGAAGAATCCGTAGTCTGCGTTTTCGAACCTTCCAACGTTCTGAGCCACCGGCACGGCTCCTCCGGTAAAGCGCAGCGCTTTCGCATTGAATCGGCGCGCCATTAGAGTGCTCTGGTCCATATAGAACAAGTAGCCCAGAGCGTAGAGTGCGTCAGTGCTCGACGGCGTCAAGCGTTCCACCGTCTTTGAATCCAGCGAGCCTGCTGCAATGTAACCCCCGACCGGAGAACCGGTGCGCACCTGAACGATGAAGTGGCGGCCATCGGGCAGAAACTGCGGCAACTGGAAAAACTCTCCGTGCGCAGCGTCCGGGGTAGCCACCAGCGTCGGCTCGCCGCCGGTGTCAGGCACGCTGTAAATGTTGTTATGGTTGTTAAACAAGATCGCGCCATCTTTGTTCCAGCTTCCGCCGGGGAAGTCCGCGTCGCATAGCGTCTGGGGGCCCCCACCTGTCGCCGCAATCTTCACCAGTTTGCCGCCTGCCTGAAACCCAATCTGCTGGCTATCCGGCGACCAGAAGGGCGCTTGGGCGCCCTCGGTTCCCGGAATCGCCTGAGCTGCCATGCTGTCGAGCGGACGCAGCCAGAGAACAGGTGGTTTGTCCGGTCCGCCGGATTGAGCGATGAATGCCAGCATGCGGCCATCGGGCGAAATGCTCAATTCGCCGCCGTCAATAAACTCCGCGCCCTCGGGCGGCGAGAGTGGGAAGCGAATGACGTTCGGCCGCAGTGCCGGCCTGAACAGCAACCAGCATGCCACGCCGGCAAAAACGATCGCTACCGAGCCCATTGCCCACGGCAGGGTGCGCCGCAGCCGTGCCGCGCTTGTGCTTTCCGCGATTCCTGCGCCGAGAACGTCTGCCCCAGCATCCGCGGCTGTCCTCGCAAGCGTCTCCTCAATCGCAATGCGCGCATCGCCAACGTCGCGCAAGCGCTGTTTCGGATCCTTCACCAGGCAGCGCCGAATCAATCTCTTGATCGCCGCCGGCGTTTTTTCCGGCAGGTCCGTCCATTCCGGCTCGCCCCGAATCACCGCGGCCAGCAAATCTGAAATCGTCTCGCCCTCGAATGGCTTCTTCCCGGACAGCATTTCAAACAGCACGCAGCCGAATGCCCAGATGTCAGCCCGACGGTCCACCGGCTTGCCCTTCGCCTGTTCCGGAGCCATGTAGGCTGCCGTGCCCAGAATCATCCCGGCCTGCGTTGCCAGCGCGCTGAGCGTCGGCGAGTTTGCCGCGGTCACCGGCGCTGCCGAATCCTGGTCACTGAGCACTTTCGCCAGTCCAAAATCGAGCACTTTCACCGTGCCCTCGGGCGTGATCTTCACGTTCGCCGGCTTCAGGTCGCGATGGATCACTCCCCGCTCGTGCGCGTACTCCAATGCTTCGGCAATTTGCTTCGCAATGGGGAGTGCCTCTTCTGGCGAGAGACATTTCGTGCCCGTTCCTGTCGCGCCGTGAATGTGCTCGGCAAGAGTTTCTCCCTCCACCAGCTCCATCACCAGCGCGCGCAGGCCCTCCGCTTCTTCCAGGCCATAGATAGCTGCAATGTTGGGATGGTTCAGCGCGGCCAGCGTGCGGGCCTCGCGCTCAAGCCGCGCCAGCGACTGGCCGTCGTGAGCCAGCGCCGCGGGCAGGATCTTCAATGCCACCTCGCGGCCCAGCTTCGCGTCGCGGGCGCGGTAAACCTCGCCCATTCCGCCCTCGCCAAGCTTGCCTGTCACCTCGTACTGACCGATTTTTCGCCTTGCCGACGGGGAACTGGCGGCCGCGCTTGCTTGCGTGTCTTTGGGCGTGGTATCCAAGGCGTTTTCTCCTGGGGAGGCGGTCGTTGCTCTTTGAGCAGGTCCGGCAAAGGGGGCAGGGAAGTTTGAGAAGGAAAACCGTGCCGGCAAGTCGCAGAAAATGACAAGACCAGTCTCGAGCATTTCCCCTTTGAATTCAAGGATATTCGGGAAGGCGGTGCCAATCGGCGAAACCCTGCACCTGGGAGCAGCACCGAGAACGACATCCTGAAGCCGGAGAGATCCGGCTGCCTTGTTCGCTCGCGCGATAGCTCCGCTCTACTTTAGCCACATTTGCGGATTGCTGGTCGACACCGCGCTCAAACCCTGCTTCAGCAGCTCTTCCACTTCCTTCATAGTTTCGATCAGCCCGCCGCCCACCACCGGCAGCTCGGCCGAAATCGCCCGGACCCGCGCCAGCATCTTCGGCGCCACCAGCGCCGGCAAAATCTCCAGCGCATGAACGGGCGTGTTTCTCAGTTGGTTTGAAATCGTGTCCATCGCGCCCGAATCCAGCAGAAACGTCCGCTGAATCCCGTACAGCCCAATGGCCAGCGCGTGCCGCAACGGATCGAGATGCGTTGAAATAATTCCCTGCGCCCCCACGCGCTTCAAATAGTTCACCGCATACTTGTCGCGCGAAAATCCGTTCAGCAGGTCGAGATTCACCAGCGGAATCTTCTCCGCGGCAACAATCTTCCGGATCATCGTCTCCACGTTGTCCGGATCGCCGGTAAGCAAGTACACCAACTTGCCCCGCGACGCGATCGCCTGCTCCACTAAATCCGGTTTGCGAATCGCCGGAATGATCGGCGTGTCCTTGCAGTAGACGCTCAGCGGCGTCAACTGCGCCGGCCCGCCGTTTCTTGCTCCGGTTTCACCCATTCCGCCGCTCCGCATCCGGCGCATGGGTGCCCCCGAGCCTGCCCTGAGCTTGCCGAAGGGTCTGGTTCCTGACACCAGGGTTCACTCCTGCTCTTCCCGTCGAACCTCTCACAATCAACTCCGCCTCCACCTTCACCTGCGCCACCGATTCCTCGCCCGACATCAGTTTCAACAAATTCTCCATCGCCATCTCTCCCATGCGCCGCATCGGTTGCCGCACAGTGGTCAGCGGCGGCTCCAGATATTCGGCAAAAAACAGATCGTCGAATCCCGTCACCGACACATCTTCCGGCACGCGCAACCCGCGCGCGCGAATCGCCCGCATCGCGCCCAGCGCAGTCATGTCGTTGTAGCTGCACACCGCCGTCGGCGGATTGGCCAATCTCAGCAGCCCATCCACGGCCACAAGAGCGCCCTCAGGCCGGCCGTCGCCAAGTACCGCAAGCTCCGAAGCAAATTCAATTCCCGCATCGGCCAGTGCCTGTTTATAGCCCTTCAGTCTCTCCGTGTCTGTCTGATAGCCGCTGCGATCGCCCACGTACGCAATTCGCCGGTGACCCAATTCGATTAGATGCTCGGTCGCCGCCCGGCTTCCGTCCTCGTTCGCGATCGTCACCGAGTGCACAAACTCCCCCGGATACTGGTCGTTCACCAGCACCATGGGAACATTCAGCTGCGCCAGCATCGGCAGATAATCCGAGCCCACTCGAGACGACGTCACAATAATCCCGTCCACGCGCCGCTCCGCCAACTCCTGCACTACTTTGCGCTCGCACTCCGCATCGCAATTTGAATTCGCCAGAAACACCGCGTACCCGTGATCGTTCGCCGCCTGCTCGATCCCGCACGCTACCTCGCCGGCAAATGGATCGGCCACCGTCGTCACCACCAGTCCCACCGTCCGCGTCCGCCGCGTCACCAGTCCGCGCGCAACCGCGCTCGGCCTGTATCCCGCGGCCTCCGCAATTTTGCGGATCTTCGCCGCCGTTGCCGGATTCACCAGCGGGCTGTTTTGCAGCGCCCGCGACACCGTCGGATGCGACACCCTCGCCAGCCGCGCAATGTCCTTAATCGAAATTTGCCGCGAAAGTTGCCGCGACATTTGCCGAGGTGTCCGCCCTCCAGCGCCGCCCAACGCAACCCGCGCCCCGATTCGTCTATCCTGCTCCAACATGCCTAAAACTCCGCAATGCACACGTTTGCTTGACCACCCAGTCTCTTCGAACGTCCTCTAATTCGTCAATGGCGACGCTGTTTCCTTCCCATTTGAGTTGGGTGCCCCACGTCTCGTTCTTGAGACCTGGGAGACCACGAAGCAGCGCCGCCTCATAAACTGATCAACAGCCGTCTGATGACTTCATCCTCCTCAATCCCCGCCACCCCTAACGGCAATCTCGTGCGCCGCATCGGTCTCCGCTCCGCCGTCCTCTTCAACATGCTAGAGATGATTGGCGTCGGCCCATTCATCACCTTGCCCCTCATCATCGCCGCCGCCGGCTTTCGTCTCTCCGTCTGGGCATGGGTGCTCGGCGCAGTCATCGCCATCGCTGACGGCCTCGTCTGGGCCGAGCTAGGCGCAGCCTTTCCGCGCGCCGGCGGCAGCTATGCCTTCCTTCAGGAGATCTACGGCCCCAAAGGCCCCGGCAACTGGCTCAGTTTTCTCTACGTCTGGCAGGTCGGCTTCACAGCGCCACTCTCAATCGCCTCCGGCTGCATCGGCCTTTCAGGCTTTCTCGCTTTCTTCTGGCCCAATCTTGATTCGGCGCCCATCGCCGCTCTTCCTGCCCTCCACTACTCCAACTTCGCAGCTGCCACCGCGTGCCTTCTTGTCACCGCGCTTCTCTATCGCAACCTCACTTCCATCACGCGCCTCGCCTGGGTGCTCTTCGCCGGAGTCATCGCCGCACTCACCGGCGTAATCGTCTCCGGATTCGCCCACGCCGCAGCCACCGGCGGATGGCACATGCCTCAGGCGCCCGCGCTCTCGACTGCACTTTCCCTCGGCGGCCTCGCCCAGGCCACTCTGCTTGCCACTTATTGTTATTGGGGTTATTACAACGTCACGTTCCTCGGGGGCGAAGTCCGCCGTCCGGAGCGCACCATCCCGCGCTCCATCATTCTCTCCATCCTGTTCGTCGCCGCGTTCTATGTCCTCATGAACGTCGCCGCTCTGCCTTCGCTTCGCGCGGCGGCCACCAACGCAGCCCAACCAGCCGCCCTGCCCAAAACCCTGCCCGTCCAGCTCGTCGCAGACATCGCCGCCTCCGCATTCGGCCACTGGGCCGGCTACTTGATCGCCGCCCTCATCGTCTGGACCGCATTCGCCAGCGTCTTCTCACTGCTCCTCGGCTACTCGCGCGTCCCCTACGCCGCCGCGCGCGACGGCAACTACTTCCGTTTCCTCGCCGCCGTTCATCCAAAGCACGGAATTCCCCACCGCTCGCTCGTCGCGCTCGGCCTCGTCGGAGCGTTCTTCTGCTTCTTCTCGCTTGCGCAGGTCATCACCATGCTCGTCATCACGCGCATCCTCTTGCAATTCTCGCTGCAACAGGTCGGCGTGATCCTGCTGCGCATCCGCCGCCCCGACCTCACGCGCCCATTCCGCATTCCTCTCTACCCGCTCCCGCCGCTCGTCGCCATGGCCGGCTTTGCCTTTATGCTCTTCGATCCGCGCCGCGCTCATGCAAAAGGTGGCAGCGGCCTCTTCGAACTCTACGGAGCCATCGCCATCGCCATCAGCGGCACCGCCATCTATCTCTTCCGCGCCCGCCGCCTCCGCCAGTGGCCCTTCGTCGACCGGCAGCCTAATTAGACGCACCTTCTCGCGCTCACCACAAACCCCATCCCACCACGAAAAACCTGTTCCCTTGGTCCCTGTTTTCCTGTAACTCTTCCCCCCTCTATCGTGTCTAATAATTGCGACGGCCCTCCCCAATCGCGAGGTCACAAATGCTCATCGGCAAACCGCCCGACATACCCTCCTCCGAAATAACCTCACGCGACGCCTATCTCCGCTATCTCAGCCGCCGCCGATTCTTGAAAGGCGCAGCCGCCGCAGGCGTTGCAGCTCTCGCAGCCGATCGTCTCAGCGAACTCGTCTCCCCGCGCACCACAGTTCGCGCCGGAACCAAGCTGCAAACCGTTTCCAGCCAACTCACCACCACCGGCGAGCAGCTCACTCCCTACGACGACATCACCCACTACAACAACTTCTATGAATTCGGCGTCGGCAAAGGCGATCCCGCCAAAAACGCCGGCGGCCTGCCCACGCGCCCCTGGACCGTTAAAGTCGAAGGCAAAGTCGCCAAGCCTCTCACCTTTGACATCGATGACCTCCTCAAGCTGCGCGCGCTCGAAGACCGCGTCTACCGCCATCGCTGCGTCGAGGCCTGGAGCATGGTCATTCCCTGGGTTGGCTACTCGCTCTCGGAATTCATCAAGCAATGCAATCCGCTGCCCAGCGCAAAATTCGTCCAGTTCATCTCCTACTACAGCTCGCGTGTCGAGAAATGGTCCGGCGATGATCCTGGCATCTACTGGCCATACTCTGAAGGTCTACGCATGGACGAGGCTATGCATCCGCTTGCCCTTCTCACCTTCGGCCTCTACGGCGAAACCCTCCCCAATCAGGACGGCGCCCCCGTTCGCATCGTCGTCCCCTGGAAGTACGGATTCAAATCCGCCAAGTCTATCGTCACGGTTCGCTTTCTCGATCATCAGCCGCCCACCACCTGGAACGATCAGGCCTCCGACGAGTACGGCTTCTATTCCAACGTGAACCCCGACGTGGACCGCGTTCCCTGGAGCCAGAAGACCGAGCGCCGTATCGGCCTGCCCTTTTACGCGCAGAACCGCACCACACTCCTCTTCAATGGCTACAAAGACCAGGTGGGATCGCTGTATGCTGGCATGGACTTGAAGAAATACTACTGATGCAGATCGCCAACTCCGCCAACCCGCTAACGCTTCGGGTGCCCCATCCTAGCGGCGCTTTTGCTTCACGCCGCTAGGGTGGGATACCACGAACCCAAATCAACCGCCAACTCGTTCCCTATGAACCGTCGAACCCTCATCGCCCTCAAAACTCTGGTCTGGCTCGCCTGCCTCGCGCCCTTCTGCTGGCTCGTCTGGGGAGCCGTCACCAACAATCTCGGCCCTAACGCCACCGGCGCCATCGCCTTCTTCACCGGCCGCGCCACGCTCCGACTTCTCGCCATCACGCTGGCCATCTCGCCGCTCCGCCGCGTTATTCCGCGCCTCGCCTGGCTCATCCGGCTCCGCCGCCTGCTAGGGCTCTTCGCTTTTTTCTACGCCACGCTCCACATGCTCACCTGGGTCGCGCTCTACAACAACTTCGACCTGCATGCCATGCTCTCCGACGTCGCCCGCCGCCGCTACATCACCGCGGGCATGGCCGCATATCTTTCGCTGTTGCCTCTGGCGCTCACCTCCACCGCGTGGGCCATTCGCAAGCTCGGCGGCAAAAACTGGAACCGCCTGCACATGCTCATCTACGTCGCCGCAATCTGTGGAGTGGCTCACTACTGGTGGCAAATGAAGCCCGGTGTCCTAACCCCGCTCGCAATGACCGTCGTCATCGCCGCGCTTCTCCTCGCGCGCCCAATCCTCGCATGGCATCAACACCGCAAAGCGCGGCCAACAATCAACGCCTGAAATGTTTCGTTTCGCGTGAACCCGCTGACTCGCTAGCTTGGCAACAATGTTGGGTGCCCCCGGTCACTCGTTCCGGCTCAAAGATGGGTGCCCCCGGTCACTCGTTCCGGCACAAAGATGGGTGTCCCCCGTCACTCGTTCCCACACAGAAAATGGGTGCCCCAGGTCTCGCATTTGAGACCTGGGATACCTCGACGCTAGTTTGCCGACTCGCCGGGTGCCCCATCCTTGCCGCGTTTTTGTTGTCGTGGCAAGGGTGGGATAGCACCAATCCAAATCGGCCGCTAAGTCACTAACTCGCCGCTCTACTCAAACAGCATCCGCCGCGCCACCGGTGCGTAGCTTTTCCGGTGCAGTGGAGTCGGCCCCAGACGCCTCAGCGCCTCCATATGTTCCGCGGAGCAGTAGCCTTTGTGCCGCGCCAGCCCGTATCCCGGATACACCGCATCCAGCTCCACCAGCATTCGATCGCGGTATATCTTTGCCAGCACGCTCGCCGCCGCAATTGAAACGCTCCGCCCATCTCCGCCCACCACTGCCTGCTGCGCGCACGGCCACTCGATCGTGTCGCGCCCATCAATCAGCAGAAAGTCAGGCAACAGATAATCGGGACCCCGCGAGTCCGGCCCCGCCGCCAACTGCTCCACCGCCAGCCGCATCGCCAGCAACGACGCCCGCCGGATGTTGATCCGGTCGATCGTCTCTACACCCACGGCCGCAATGGCCCACGCCGCAGCGCACTCGCGAATCGCCACGTCAAATTCGTTCCTCTGATTTTCCGTGAGTTGTTTTGAATCCGTCAGCCCCGGCAGCCTGCAGCCCTCGCGAAAAATCACCGCTGCCGCAACCACAGGCCCGAACATCGGACCGCGCCCTACTTCGTCGAGGCCGGCAACGCACCGCGCGCCACTTCGTCGCGCCGCCTTCTCCAGCGCCCATCCGCACACCGGAGCTCTCCCAGTCTTGGCCATGCGCACAGTATAAGAATTCTGGCTCGAGTTCTCGAGTAATCCTCAGGTGGAAAAGCCGGACCTCAATCGATCATCCCCGCTCAAACCAGCCCGCTCGAAGCCGCCCGGTCAAACCCATAATCGCGCTCCACGCGGCACACTCGCACTTTGAACTCCTCGTACCACGTCTCGCGTCCCCGCTCCTGCGCCACCAGGTGCTGCACGTTCTGCTTCCACGCCGCAATCGACTCCAGGCTCTCCCAATACGACACCGTGATTCCCAGCCCCTCTCGCGCCGATTCGATCCCCAGAAAACCCGGCTGCGTCGCCGCCAGCTTTTCCATCGCCTCGGCCATCTTCCCGTAGCCGTTCTCTCCATCCGTCCGAAGGGAAGTAAAAATCACCGCATAATACGGAGTCGCCGGTGTCGCCGCAATCGCCATGCGACCAGTATAGAAAAGAAACTAAAAGATCGCCGCAGGATGATAGGCTACCCATAAACACAGGAGGCTTAACGGCAATGCCCAAGTTCGTAATCGAGCGGGAAATTCCCGGCGCAGGAAAATTGACCGCGGATCAACTGCACGCAATTTCGCAGAAATCCTGTTGCGTGCTACAGTCCATGGGGCCGCGCATCCAGTGGCTCCAGAGTTACGTCACCGACAACAAAATTTACTGCATCTACATCGCCCCGGACGAGGCTACCGTTCGCGAGCACGCCAAGCAGGGAGGGTTCCCCGCAAACTCCGTCGCCCAGGTCCGCTCCGTCATCGATCCCACCACAAGCGAGTGAATCGCCGGCAGGCTTACGTCGCGCGCCGGCAGCCAACCAAATCCGCGGCCCAAGCGCGTGGCCGGTCAGCCGCGCCGCCGCTCGCATTCGTTTTGCGTTGCAGCGAACCCTGTGCAGGGAGTTGTGCACCGCGATGTCTAGCGAATGCGGTGCAGGGAATCGCGCAGCAAAAAACCCCGGCCAAAGCCGGGGTTCTTTTTGCGCCGCAAATTGTTTTTGGCTTCTCACGAACCTTGGCCAGCTGACCCCTGAAACCTGATCCCTGACCCCTGTATCTACACCCGCACTTTGCCCGTCACGCGGTCCACTTCCTTCAGCCGCGCCGCCTTGCCGCGCAGTCCGCGCAGATAAAACAGCTTCGCCCGGCGCACCTTGTAGCTACGCACCAGCTCCACCTTGTCCACTACCTTGGAGTTGTAGGGGAAGATGCGCTCCACACCCTGTCCAAAGCTCATCTTGCGCACGGTAAACGTCGACTGCGGACCGCGGTTCACGGCGATCACCAGGCCCTCAAAGGCCTGCAACCGCTCTTTATCGCCTTCTTTGATCTTCACTTGAACGCGAATTTGGTCGCCGGGCACAAACACCGGCAAATCGGTGCGCTTCAGCTTGTCAGCCAGGCGCTGCATTACGGGATGAATTGACATGTTATTTTCCTGCGATTGAAGTCAGAGTGTTTAGTTTATCAAAGATTGCCGCCATCTGCCTCATGCGCTGACCCCTCATTTTACCTATGTTTAGGCACCCATCCCATGCGCTATAGTTCGGCAATGGATGAAAAACGGGATCTGCTACGCCACACCCTTGCCACACCGGCCTACCGTACCGTTCGCGCTTTGGAATATGCACCCGAATCCTTCGCCAACTTTGACAGCGCCGGCCGCAGTCCCGTGCAGATTCTCGCCCACATGGGCGACCTTTTCCTCTGGGCCATCTCTATGGCTCAGGGCAACCCAGCCTGGCACAACACCCAACCCCTCGCGTGGCCCCAGGAGCAGCAGCGCTTCTTCGCCGCCCTCTCGGCATTCGACGCCTATCTCGCCTCATCCTCAAAGGTTCATGCGCCCATTGATCGCATGATGCAGGGCCCCGTCGCCGACGCTCTTTGCCACGCGGGCCAGCTCGCCATGCTGCGCCGACTCGCCGGCTCACCCACACGCGGCGAAAACTTCTACGTCGCAGCCATCACCATCGGCCAAATCAACTCCGTCCAGCCGGAACCGGTAAAGCCCTTCTAGCGCCGCTCCTCGCATTCCTCTGCTGACCCGTTGACTCTCAAAAACAGTGGATTTTCCTGAGTAGCGCCGGCGTCCCGCCCGGCTGTCGCGCGAGAGCCTGCCCTGAGCGGAGCCGAAGGGTCCTCGCCCGCGCCTTGACCTGACGCCATCGCCAATTTACTCGATTTCAGTCTCTGGCCGACCGTATCTACCCCCGCCGCATCTCCTCAATCATCAACAGATCTTCCGCGTTCAGCGTCGCGCGCTCCAGCAACTCCGGGCGATTCTTCAGCGTTTTGCGCAGTTGCTGTTCCCGCCGCCACCGCCTGATCTCCGCGTGATCGCCGTTCATCAGTACCTCCGGCGCGCGCAGCCCGCCAAACTCCGCCGGCCGCGTGTACTGCGGATAATCCAGCAACCCTCCAGCTCCATGCTGCGATCGCGGAACCCCGTGCACATCCGCATCGATCTCCGCTGCGATTTCCGAATCGGGCGCTCCAAAGCTCTCATACTCGGCCGAAGCCTCGTTGCCCAGCGCGCCGGGAATCAGCCGCATCGTCGCATCCACCACCACCGCCGCCGCCAGCTCGCCTCCGCTCAGTACGTAATCGCCAATTGATAGCTCCATGTCGCAATAAAGCTCATTCACGCGCTCATCCACGCCCTCATACCGACCGCAGACCAGCACCACCCGCTCCACGCGCGCCAACTCTCGCGCAACAGCCTGCGTAAAAAGTCGCCCCTGCGCCGACAGCAAAATCACCTTGGTCCCTTGGTCCCTTGGTCCCTCGGTCCCTTGGCGCCCACTCACCTTTCTGATACCCAATGTCTCAATCGCCTCCGCCAGCGGCTCCGGCTTCAGTACCATCCCCTCGCCGCCGCCAAACGGACGATCGTCCACCGTACGGTGCCGGTCATGCGCGTACTCGCGCAAATCGTGCGCCTCCACCGTCAACAACCCCTCCTTCAGCGCTCTGCGCACAATCCCGTGCGCAAACACGCTCTCAAAGAACCCCGGAAAGATCGTCACAATGTCGAATCGCATACCGACGATCATAAAGGCAGGCGACGCACTTCCGCGCGGGTGCCCCCGGTCTCGATTTTGAGACCGGGATAGCACCGTCGCCGCACCCGCACTCCCGCAGCTAGCAGCTAATATCTGTAAGCCGCTCTCCGCCGCCACAACCGAGCCGTCACCATGCCAAACAGAAATCCGCCCACATGCGCCAGGTAAGCCACTCCGCCCGTCTGCACGTTTGCCACTGCCCCCGCGTTCAGCAACTGAATCAGAAACCAAACCCCGATCAGCACCACCGCCGGAATATAAGTCACTCGGATGAAGATCAATATCCAAACCAGCGTTCGAATCCGGTCTCGCGGATACGTCACGATGAATGCGTCCATCACCGCCGCAATCGCTCCGCTGGCGCCCAGGCAGGGAACCGTCGATGCCGGGCTTCCCGCCACCTGCGCCAGCATCGCAACCACTCCGCCCATCAGATAGAACGCCAGGTAGCGGAACCGTCCCATCGCGTCTTCAATCGCCGGCCCAAACGCCCACAGAAAAACCATGTTGCCTATGATGCGCATCCAGCCCGCGTGCATGAACATCCCGGTAAAAATGGTGATCCATCCGTGCCCGCTCGTGATCTGCGCCGGAATCACCGCCCATCGATCCACGAACGTGTTTCCGCCCCCCCAGTTCCAGCAGAAACACCCATGCGTTCGCCGCGATAATCAGCGCCGTCACCCACGCAAACCCGCGCATACGTCGCGACGCATCTCCCAGCGGTATAACTGTCCCCAAGTCTTTTGCTCCCTTGTTTTCTCGGAACCCGGCCCTCTGCGCTTCTCAATTCAGCCAGAATAAACTGACTTCTCACCCTGCCCCCGCTCGCTCGTTCAACCTCCCAAGAAGAACCCTCTCAACTTCCCAGGAAGAATGGATGCCCCATCCTGGCTGTCATCCTGAGCGACCAGAGCGCAGCGATGGGAGTCGAAGGACCTGCATTTTGAAATTCCTGGCGAAGGGTGGGACAGCACGAAATTTCATGTCAAGAGCAGCCCTACCTGCGCTTCGTCGCAAATGTTGCACTCATGCAAGTTGTCGGCACAAAAATTTCTGCTTAGTTTACCGATTATTTCTGCCAACTCTCTATACTTGTCGTAGGTGAGCCAGACCCCGGCGCTGCGTTCCAGATTTGGGGGGCTTGCTCCAGTTGTGCTGCGGGCTACGGCTCCCAAACGAAAACGGCTGAATCACTTATTAGCCACTTCGGGCGACCCAGAGATTAAATAGGGAGTGATTTCCCCCTTAAAAGAGACGGAACGCAACTTAAGCTGTTTAGAATAAACAACTTGATCTCAAAACCGTGGTCAAATTTCGTCGATTTTATGCGACACTTAGCACTGAACAGGCCCTTTTTTGTCCCCAAACGCCCTCTCGCAACACCTGGTTTCAGCCAAGCCGTTTGCGAACCACTAGGCTTCCTCGGCCTTGCTCAGATCCACCAATCCCTCGGGCAGCGCCATCTCAACCCGCTTCGCCTCAAGGTCGATCCTGCGCAGAAAGCTCTTCGCAAACGGAACCAGCACTTCGCCCTTCGCGCCATGCACCACCAGCAGCGGCGCAGCTCCTCCGCTCCGGTCCACGTCGATAATCTCGCCGACAGCAACCGGCTCCTCAGCGGCCACATCCACAAGCACGCAGCCGATCAGGTCGCCGACGTAGACCGCGTCGCTGATCAGAGCGGCTCGTTCCGCGCGCGGAATCGCGACGATCATTCCCGCCAGCAGTTCAGCCGCTGAGATCGAATCCACGTGCGCAAAGTGCAGCACAACGCCGCCCTTGTGCAGCCAATGGTTTCGGAGTTCCACCTGCCGCGGCGTCGGCGTCTGCGCAGCTGGCCGCGCTCCCGGCGCCGAGCCCGCTTTCGCAGACACGTCCGCCGCAAGCAGCCAAAGCTGTTTCCGTTCCGCAAACTTTTCGGGAAAGTCAGTGAGAATCTCGGCGAAGACCTCGCCTTTGCGTCCCTGTGGCCGGCGGATTCGCGCCAGCCAAACCCACGCGTCAGCCGCTTCCGGCACAGTTACCTCCGGCCACGAGCGACGACTGCACGGATAGAAACCGAGCCAGGGTGAATTGACAGATACACCCTATTCCTCGTCGTCTTCTTCCACAATGTCGAGCGTATAGCGGTGGCGCAGCTTCATGCCGACCGCGCCCAGAATGGTGCGCACCGAGCGTGCCGTGCGCCCTTGCTTGCCGATCATCTTGCCCACGTCCTGCGGCGCCACGCGGAGTTCGAGAATAGTGTTATCGCCCCGGTTCACCGCTTCCACTTCCACGGCATTCGGCTCGTCCACGAGAGCTCGCGCAATCTCGCGGACCAGTTCGTCTACTTGCACCGTATCGAGTTGGGTCATGATCTAGCCCCTGAACCTTGCGGATTCGTAACCTAGGCGGTGACTTCCGCAGCTGGCGCCGCGGCCGCAGTAAGTGGGTGGTTGGCGACAATCTTCTCCATTCGCGAAGAGAGCTGTGCGCCCTTGCTGCGCCAGTAGGAAATCCGCTCATGCTTCAAGTCGACGCTGGCCGGGTTAGTGCGGGGATTGTAGGTGCCCACAACCTCGATGGAGCGGCCATTGCGGGCGCGGTCCTTCTCAATCACGACAATGCGGTAGTACGGCTGCTTGCGGGCGCCGAAACGCGCCAAACGAATCATAACCACGATGAATCAATTCCTTTCGAATTTCTGAGCTTGAGTAAGGTGAACCGGGAGCTTCCCAGCCGGATTCCAATCCTGCATTCGCTCTGCGAGCGGAAAAGCTACCAGTGGTCGTGCGCAACAATGGCTAGCCCAACGTCCAGACCGACGCGCCCGGCCGCGCACATCACAACGTCTAAGTATCGCCGAAACCGGGTGTTTGAAGCAAATCCGCGCCGGAACGTCGGTACGCCCACGAATCGCCCGCAAATCTCCGAGACTCTACCGTGAGTCTCCGCGAGTTATCTGGCGGCCGCTTTTCTATGCGCCAAAGCTAAACCGGAGGCTAAGCCTCAGCACGTACCAGAAGACATGTAAGGTTATCGTGGCCGCCAGCTTCATTGGCGGCGGCGATCAATTGCGAGCACATGCTTTCAAGCGGCAAATCAACACGCAGCACGGATTCGATGAAAGTGTCTGAGAGTTCGCGAGTAAGGCCATCGGAGCATAGCAGAAAAAGGTCGCCTGCCTCAGTCTCGAGTTCGAAAACATCGGGAGTGACGGAGCTTTGCGTGCCCAGCGCGCGGGTGATGACGTTCTTGAGCGGCGAGTGGAGAGCTTCCTGCCGGCTCATTTGGCCCAGGCGGATCTGCTCCTCAACCAGGGAATGATCAAGCGTGATCTGCTCAATGTGGGCGTTGGGGCGGGAAGTGCGCAGGCGGTAGCCACGGCTGTCGCCCACGTTCAAAATCCATGCGCGGCTATCTTCCACGAGGAGCGCTACGAGGGTTGTGCCCATGCCACTTAGCTTCTGATTTCGCTGTGAGCGTGTGTAAATGGCCTGATTGGCCGCTGCAACGGCTTGCTCGGCTTCGATAGGGAGCGGACTGGCGCCGGTGCGATCGGTGAGTAGCCGCATCACCTCAGCAACTGCCAAAGTGCTGGCGACTTCGCCTGCCGCCGCGCCGCCCATGCCGTCGCAGACAACATATACTCCGCGCTCAATGGAAATGCCGAATGCATCCTCATTGGAGGTGCGCTTTCGACCGCGGTCGGTAAGCGCCGAGGCCGTGTAGTGGACGACAGCAGAAGCCAAGAATCAAACCCCCGTCGCTCAGTGTACCTAAAAACGCCCATGATGGGGCCTGTTGACAAAGGGACAGGGAATACAGGCGTCATAGGCGATGAGTCAGCGGGCCTGAACCTGGGATTGAAAGACAACAGGCCAGGCTGGCCAGGGAAAGCGTTCGCTATGGCTGAGAAGTCGAATCGCCGCGCAGCGGCGGCGGTGGAGGCAATTCGAAGACCTGAACGGAGCCCGCATTCAGCAGCGCGACGCGTCTGCCGGAGGGCGAAATGGCAACATTGCCGCCGGCGTCGAGAATCGGGCTGACTGGTGAAACCAGGACGATGTCACCGTTGGCCGCGTCAAAAACGGTTACAGACTGCTCCTTAATATCGCCGGCGTCCATGGGCGCGTAAGCGTAGATGGGGTGCGTGGTGTCGAGTGTTTCCCAAGCCAGTCGCGAACCATTGGCCGCAACGGCCAGTTGCGGCCAAACCTCTGTGGGTGGCGCCATCGACTCCCAAAGCGTCCTGCCCGCGGTGGATACAGCCACAAGGCCGCTCTCGCCACCTGACCCACACGTCGTGGCAAGAATCTCCTGCTCCGAAAGAAACTGGTCGTCCGGCTCGCAAGTCGATGTGACGCGGCCGAGCATCTTGCTTCCGCCGGTGTAGTAACTGAGGTTCAAAATCCACTCTGCTCCGCGGCTGCGGAGGTTCTCGAGGTAGCCGACTGAGTTGATGGGCAAATGAACAGCAGCCCGAACACGGCTGACGAGCATAACCTCGCCGGAATCGCGGCGAAGAATGCGGACCACGAGGTCGGGTTGGCTGCTATCGGCGAGGGGATCCTGGTCGGAGGTAATGGTGGCCGAAGCGGTCGAAGCGCTCGAGGGGCTCGACACCTCTCCGGGCTTCCAGGCGGCAGTTGAAGATCCGTCTTCAGGAGCCTCGAGTTTCGTGGGCTTCGTGACCGGCTCGCGGGAGTTGGTGACGAGAAAATGCTGTTCGGGATCGAGTTCAAGCCAAAGCAGCGAACCAGGGAAGTCGAGATAAGGCTTCAACGCGAGCGTGGCGTCGCTCTCGAAGAGGTTGTTGCGGTCGCGGAGGAGAAAATGGCCGTCTTTTAGCGGCCAAAGATAGCGAACGCGGTCATGGACAGTCCACGTGGCTTCAGCTTCGACGGTACCCTGGGGCAATGCCAGCACCAAAGCCCGAATCTGGCGCTCGTCGGTTCCCGCGATGTTGGATGGATCGCGGCGCAGCAGGCCGGGAATGCGAAAGGTTAAGAGCAACCGATTTTCATCCAGGAAATCGAGGGAGGCCATCGTATTCCGCTGGCCCAAATAGTTGGCGCCGGGCGCGGTGAAGCCAAGCGGTTCTATGGGAATGGTGAACGCAGGCGGCAAAGATGGCTTATCGGGGAAGCGATCGATCAGGTAGCGCTCTTTAACGGGAGGCGACGATTTGGGCTCAGGTGCGTTTTCGTCCGGCGAAGAAGCAGTCGAATTTGGCGCGGGTGCGGGCGGAATCTGATCTTGCGCGGCGGATGGCGCCAGAGCGAGAGCGCAGAAGAGAGCTGAGACGCAGTGGGCCCGAATTGCGCCTCTCCGGTCACCTAGCCGCACGATTCCGAGTCCGTTCACCATCGATCAGTATTCTCTCCGATGTGACCATGGCGGTGGAAGTGCGCGAAGTTAAATCGTTCACGCACTGAATCGAGAGTACAACCCGAGAGAATGAATAATGACCAATCGCAGCATGTCGGATCGTCGAACCTGGCGCTCATCGCGTGTGCGAGAGTAGAGGAGAGATGGCGGAGCGAGCGACGGACGGGCGGAACTTAGCCGCAGAAACGGGCGACGGTGGGCTCAGATTTCTGGGTTACGGTGCTTGCGCCCTGGCCGGAACGCTTTGGGGCACCGGCTTTTACTGGGGAAGGCTTGCGCTCAACGAGATGAACGTGGAGCATATGGTGCTATACCGCTTTCTCTTTGCCTGTTTGGGTATGGCGCCGGTGCTCCTGACGCAGCGTACCCGTTTGACGGCGAGCGAATTGCGGACGCTGCTGTTGGCCGCGGCCCTTGGAATTCCGCTCCAGTTCCTGCTGCAATTTCATGGCCTGGCGCTGACGACCGTAAGCCACGCCTCGCTTATGGTGGGCGTCATGCCGGTGATGTTGGCCGCAGCCGCAGTCTTGTTTGCCGGTGAGCGGATGGATTGGGTGGGCTGGCTGGCGCTGTTCTGTTCGACGGCCGGTGTGGCCATGGTCTCGCTCGGCGGAACGCGTGCCACGACTGGACACGAGACGCCTTCACTCGCCGGCGATCTGCTGGTGATTGCTTCGCTCATCATTGCGCTGGCCTGGATTCTGCTGAGCAAGAAACTGATGCGGACACACAGTCCACGGGTGGTGACCGCATACACCATCTTCTCGGGCACTGCGATGCTGGTCCTTTGGGCAGTTGGCTCGCGGCTGTTCGCCTGGTTCACGCACGAGAATGTCGAACCGATGCCGTTTGGCCGCGTAAGCGCGACAGCCTGGGTGGCGCTCGCGATCAGTGGAATACTGTGCACAGCAACGACGACTCTCTTATGGAACTGGGGAATCCATCATGTGCCGGCGTTACGTGCGGGAGTGTTTTTGAACATCGAACCGGTGCTTGGTTCAATACTGGGCGTCGAATTGCTCGGTGAGAAGCTGGGGCCGTTCGCGTGGCTGGGCGGAGCGCTGATTCTGGCTGCGGCTATCACGCTTACGACGCGCGGCCAGGAGACCGAGCCGGCGGTGTTGCTGGAGTAATCGCGAGCACGGAATTTGTTGACAGAGCACGACTTGGTCAGGCCTTGCGGTGGGCGACAAAACAAAATTTCGGACTGGCCTAAGCCTTTTCAATTTGGCGCCGATAAGACTCCAACCGGCAATTGGTTGGGGAAGCACCTCCATGCCTGCAGTTGAACCGAAATCGCCGTCAGAAAAAGAGAGGGCACAACGCTCTTGCCGCCTTCCGTTCCCAGCCATCGATTTATTGAAACGCTCTTCCCGTCCTTCGTCCGGCAGGTTGAAGTTCCTCCAGCACAGAAACTATTCGATCCTGCGTTGATTCAGCCAGTCCCCAAAAATCTCGAAGGAGAAAGGTGTCATGGAAACGATAAGTCAAGTGAGCGATCTGAGCATTCGAATGATTGGCCGCGACCACCAGGAGATTGCCGAGATCTTGCTGGAGATTAACTTTAACGCAAACAAAGGCGGCGACGTCGGCGAGCGAACTCGCAGGCTAAAGGAGCTCATGCGGATAACGCGCTCCCACTTTATGTTGGAAGAGGGGATGATGGCGGCTGCAAATTATCCGGGGCTGGGAATCCACGCGTTGAGCCATGAATGGATGCTGGACCAGATCAGGCGCACGGATGTCTACTGGAACCGAAGAAGCGATGCCTTGTTGACGCGTGAGCCGCTCGGGCTTCTTTGGGAGTCGCATATCGCGCATTCGGAAAGAGAAGACCTTGCATTCGGAGCGTGGGTCAACGAGGGATCGGGATCGATCCTGGCCCCCAGCCGGCAATTGGCGGCCGGCCAAAAGACTTAGAGCCAGTCCAAACACCAAGCAACAGAATCATATGTTTCTACGGCCGATTGACTGAAGCGGCACGCGCCGGGCGCGAAACCGCGTCAGGTCTCGAAAGAGAGCTGAGCCGCGGTCCACAGCGCAGCGGTCGGCCTGGGTTCAGAAGCAAGCTCGTAGACAAGGCGCTCGAGCACCAGGCGTTTGTCTGGCGGCGAGGAGCGCAATTCAACGTCGGCGCGGGCCACCAGGCGAAGTGCGCGCGTGAGCTCGCGCCGGCTCTTGTAACGGCGCGCCTGGCGGATCAGGTCGTCGGCGGCGAATGGCGGCATTCGGAATCCCTGCCACAGTGCCTGCCAGATGGCGCGCGAGTCGCGCACGTTTTTCTCCAGGATCACAAGCATCTGGCGGAAAGTGCGGGCCAGCATGTAGAGATGGCCGATGGCGGCGTCCTCGCCCGCGTCTGAGCTGTTGAGCAGGCCTTGCAGCAGTGCGAGTGCGCGAACGCGGTCATGGGCGCTGATGGCGTCAGTCAATTCGTAAAGAGTGCGTTGCTTGGCGCTGAGCACCATGGTCTCGACGTCGCCGAGTGTGATTCGGCCGCGGCCTGACGTGTAGAGCAGCAGTTTTTCCAGCTCAGACGACACCAGCATCATGTCCGCGCCGAGCGCGTCAACCAGTTCGCGGGCGGCGTCAGGCTCCATGCGCAGTTCCGCCTCTTGCGCTTTCGCCATTGCCCAGCGCATGGCGTCTTCTTCGTTCACGCGCGCCAGCTCAACCATGCCGCAATGCGCGCCCAACGTCTCGGTCAGCCGCTCGAACCGATTCTTATCGTCGAGTTCCATCCGGCGCGTGTCAGACGGAATACGCAGGAAGTCCGCGATGAACAGGAGCAGAGCCTGCGGATTGGGCGATTGGAAGTAGCGATCGAGAGCTGCGAATTCTTCCTTTTTGGCGCCGCGCGTGTAGAGCTGGCGCACGTTGCGGATGAAGATCACCTGGAAAGGAGACATCAGCGATGGAGTTTGCGCGCGGTCCAGAACCTCGAAGATCGAGGTCGAACTCAGATCGAGATCGGAGAGGCAGAAGTCGCGAAGATCGGGTGGGACGAAGGCCTTGAGAACGGCAGCGCGGCAGCGGTCGAGAAGAAAGATCTCGTCGCCGGCCAGTACGTAGCCTGCACGGTGCTTGCCCGTACCCGCCGCGGCGGATTCAATCTCCGCGGTAAAGCGGGCGACCGAGCTGAATCCCGCGCCCCAGCGCGAACCGGTCAAAGTCCACACTCCATTTGAGCGCGCTTGAACGCCGCATCCCTCATGCAGCTCCAGAATACAGCGCTTCAGCGCGCGTGACCAGTGCGGAAATCCGGTCAGGAATCAAGAAGTGGGCGGCCCGCGGGACGTCTTCAGAACCCTTCGAGCACGTCGGCCACCAGTTGCCGGGCGAACTGGCTGGAGAGGCGCTGAATCGCCGCCGGATCTTCCTGGATGAATGTGGGCAGATTGGTTGTGGATTGGTATTGCTCACGGAAGACGTAGTTGTTGTTCTGGTATAGAACGCTGCCGTCATGAGCGGTGAGCGTCACGGATGCGACGATAGTGATAACGAAGCTCGACGACTGCTGCGTGGCGGAGTTGTAGGTGAGCGGGGTTGTGGTTTGCTTCAGAATTGTTCCGTGGAGAACGGCGTCGGCGTCGTCGCCCGCGTCAGAGGTGACGCGGAAGCGTGTGCGCGTGGTGAGCTCGCGGATCACCGCCTCAGTCAATGCCTGTTCGGTGCCGCTGACCTCAGTGCGCGTGGCGAAAACGGGCACGGCAAGCGTTTTGATATTGGGCGGGAGATGCGTGGCCGCGCCCAGCGTGTGATAGCCGCAACCAGCCAGGCTGAACAGAACCAGCGCAGCCGAAGCGGCGATGACCAGCGATGCGGACGAGCGCATGAAGCCATTCTATCTCGCGGCTAGTCATTCCAGACTTGCCGTGCTCGCGGTTATGCGGTGGGCATCTCGCTGCTTGATCGAGTGCGAGGGCTCGAAGTCCGTTATCCAAACACCATTACTATCGCTCCCACCGTAATGAGCAATCCTCCAACCCACGCCGCGGCATTTAGTTTTTCGCCCAGAAGCAGCCATGCGAACACCATCACCAGCGGCACGCTTAACTTATCCAGCGGCGCCACGCGCGAAGCAGGCCCAAGCTGTAGAGCGCGGAAGTAGCAAAGCCACGACAGTCCTGTTGCCAATCCTGACAGCGCGAGAAACAGCATCGTTCGCCGGTCGAGTGAACTAATTTCTCCGTGCTTGCCCAGCGCCAGCACGATGCCCCACGCAAATACGACGACCACGCTCGTTCGCAGTGCCGTAGCAAGGTTCGAGTCAACGTGGGCCACGCCCACTTTGGCCAGCAGCGCAGTGGCCGCGGCAAATACGGCGGAAAGCAGCGCCCAGCCAACCCAACTATTCGTCCAGCTCATGGCAACCAGCATACGCGCCGTTCTCAATGCGCGTCGCACGCGATACGCACTGCTTTTGAGGCCGGCCCGAATTCTGTCTCGCGAGAAAAATCGTATTCCAGTCCAATTCTCGCAGTGCTATCATCTCTGCGTCCCCCTCCAATTCCAGGAGGTGTCTATGAAAAGCTCCCTCATTCCCATAGGGATCAGCAACGCACATCTGCGCCTGATTCTTCCGGCGATTCTGGCAGGCAGCCTTGTGATCGGTTGCGGGCCACAAACAGCACCGTCGCCACAAGCGCAACCATCGCCATTCTCGCTTCAACCAGCGCCGGCAGCGCCGCAATCCAGCCTCCTCGGCCAATGGCGCACGACGGTTTCTACAGGGACGATCGCGATTACGTTCATGTCGAACGGTCAATACGATCAGACGGGAGTGTCGACGGGCGGCGTGCAGACGATGCAAGCAGGTCCTTACCAGCTCGTCGCGCCCAACAGCATCATTTTTACCGTCACAAACTGGTCCCCGAAGACCAGGATCGTCCTCGTACGATGCGAAATTCCGAACAGCCCAGTTTGCAATGTGCAGCGGTTGGTGAATTACCCCAAGCCGCCCGGCTCAGAGTACGCGTATGTCTTCAACGGGTCGAATACGATGACGTTGTCCAACCAGACCGGGCCAATGACGTTTACGCGCGTGATGAGGCAATAACCGGTGTCCTTATACTGGAACGAATGAAAGCGCCAGAAAAAGCTGGGCATACTCGAAATGCTGTGCCGCGCCGCATTGTCCTTACCGGATTCATGGGCTCGGGAAAGACGACTGTGGGGCCAATTGTCGCTCAGCGGCTGGGCTGGAACTTCGTCGACGTTGACGATGTGATTGCGGCGGAGGCCGGCACGTCGATTCCCGAGATCTTCAAGCGCGAGGGCGAGATGGAGTTTCGCAGGCGAGAGCGGGAGACGATCGCGCGATTCGTCAGCGGCTTGCGGCTCGCGGGCGACGACGCGCGGCTGGCGAGTGGCGAAGGGCTGGTGCTGGCGGGCGAGAAAGGGTTGGTACTCGCTCTTGGGGGCGGAGCTTTTGAGGACGCAGCGACGCGCGAGCTGCTGCTCGGAAATCCTGAGACGCTGGTGGTGCATCTCGAAGTTGAACTCGCGACGACGCTCGCGCGCTGCCGGAGAACCGAACATCTGCGGCCGGTACTGGCCGATGAGGCGAATCTCGCAAGCCGTTATTCGCGCCGACTGCCGCTCTACCGCATGGCGCATGTTTCGCTCAATGTCGACGCGCTAACTCCGGAGCAAGTTGCGGACGCGATTGTGCATGCCACCGAGTGAAAGATGCTTCGGCTGGTGTGGCCTGCCGCACAAGCGGTGGACAAGTGAGCAAGGGACCGAGGGAACAGGGGTCAGGGATCGGAAAAACAGCCGACGGATGGGACGGCGCCTTTTCGGGTCGTGGGCGAGGTGGGTTGGTGGTGATATCTGCGTTTGGACTAAGTCGCTGGCGCGACGGACGCTGCGGCATGGGCTATGGGCGGGCATTGTTGGTTATGTAAGCCTCGGGTCACAGGAGGTTTACCG
>JGI20206J14855_1000099_pt1 | contig 32194 bp, 25 predicted proteins | sample NGESurdeep092012_6_FD_14855 | JGI IMG/M metagenome (IMG submission 14855) | reverse complement strand
CTTTGATGAGTGAAGAAAGTTTACAATCATTTCCGGACATCCTTAAAACAATAGAAAAAAATAAAGACACTGCTTATGTAAACGGAGCCAACCGCAAAGCTTTTGCTGCAATGAGGTCAATGCCACATCCTGAAGATATAGGCATGACCCAAAAATGGTTTTCTCCTTCTTATCAACCCAAAGAATGGCACCGGATTGCGATTCCGGGTTTTTGGGCAGATGAGGGCGCAAAAGGTTTAAATGGTGTTGTTTGGTATCGCAGGGAAATTGATGTACCTGCTTCAATGACGAACGTGCCTGCAAAAGTTTTTTTGGGTAGAATCGTAGATGCAGATGAATTATACATTAATGGCGTCAAGGTCGGCTCTACCGGTTATATGTACCCGCAGCGACGCTATCCGGTGCCTGATGGCGTTTTAAAGCCCGGAAAAAATTTATTTGTAGTTCGTGTTACTAACAACTTCGGTAAAGGTGGATTCGTTCCTGATAAACCATATGAACTAATCGCAGGTAATGACACGGTTGATTTAACCGGTTACTGGCAATATAAAGTTGGATTGCTAAATGAGCCTCACCGCGGCTTTGGCAACTTTGGAGGGTTTGGAATTGCTTTGCAAAATCAACCGACTGCTTTATATAATACCATGATTGCGCCGATTGTTGACTACGGCATCAAAGGTTTTGTTTGGTACCAGGGAGAAAGCAATACTGACAAGCCTGATGAATATGCCAAACTTCAACCAGCCATGATTGCCGATTGGCGCAACAAATGGAAAGAAGGTGATTTACCATTTTTGTTTGTTCAACTTCCGGGTTTTGGAGATTATAATTATCTTCCGTCAGAAAGCCAGTGGGCAACATTTAGAGAAGCACAGGCGAAATCTTTGTCTCTTCCAAATACAGGAATGGCGGTCGCCATCGATATTGGCGAATGGAATGATATTCATCCAGACCGAAAGAAACCAGTTGGCGACCGCCTGGCTTTGGCAGCAGAAAAAATTGCCTATGGCGAAAACATCGTTTACTCGGGACCGATATATCAGTCACAAACTATTGAAGGCACTAAAATAATCATTTCATTTACTCACACAGGAACTGGTTTATCTACCAATGATGGCGAAGTGCCTGCTGAATTTGCGATTGCCGGAGAAGACAAAAACTTTGTTTGGGCAAAAGCAAAAATTGAAGGTGACAAAATAATTGTATCAAGTGAACAAGTGCCCAATCCCAAATATGTGCGATATGCCTGGGCCGATGACCCGGTGAATCCAAATCTTATTAATAAAGAAGGCTTGCCTGCGGCACCCTTCAGAACGGATGAATAAAATAATTCGATAATCAGCATAAAATAATTGCATGAAAAAATTAATCCCTATTATTTTCTGTTTCAACTTATTTATTCTTTTATTATGCTATTCAAAATTGTATAGCCAATCTATTCCTCACCTACAGAAAAAAGGTGCCACCCAAGAGTTGATGGTTGATGGAAAACCCTTTCTTGTTTTGGGCGGTGAATTGGGAAATTCAACTGCTTCCAGTCTTGATTATATGCGTCCATTATGGGCAAAGTTTAAGGCGATGAATTTGAATACAATTCTTGTGCCTGCTTATTGGGATTTAATAGAACCTGAAGAAGGAAAATTTAATTTTGATTTATTAGATAGCGTCCTCAATACCAGCCGGGAAAACAATTTAAAAGTAATTCTCTTATGGTTTGGTACGTGGAAAAACAGCATGAGTTGTTATGCACCTGCCTGGATTAAAACAAACGAAAAACGGTTTCCACGTGCGCAGGACCATGCCGGAAAGGGATTAGAAATTCTTTCTGCTTTCAGCAAAAATAATTTGGATGCCGACAAAAAAGCATTTTCAGAATTAATGAAGCACCTCAAAGAAACCGACAAATCACAAACAGTGATAATGGTGCAGGTAGAAAATGAAATTGGAATGCTTACTGAAGCCAGAGAATATACAGCCGATGCCAATAAAGCTTTCAACAATGAAGTGCCAAAAGAATTGATGAATTATTTGAAATCAAATAAAGATTCTATCGTTCCGGAATTGAGAGAACATTGGGCAAAAACAAATTTTGCAACAAAAGGAAATTGGGAAAATGTATTTGGCAAAAGTCTCGCAACTGATGAATTATTCCAGGCGTGGTATTATGCAAAATATGCCAATGCTGTTGCCGCCGCAGGAAAGGCAATATATCCATTACCCATGTATGTAAATGCAGCATTGAATTATCGCAACGTGAAACCAGGACAATATCCAAGCGCAGGGCCGTTGCCCCATTTAATGGACATCTGGCAGGCAGCAGCTCCTGCGATTGATATACTATCTCCTGATTTTTACAATCCTTATTTTAAACATTATTGTGACCTTTATACAAGAAGAAATAATCCGTTATTTATCCCCGAGATAAGATTTGAATCTTCAGATGCCGCCAAAGTATTTTATGCCATTGGACATTACCAGGCTATTGGATTTTCTCCATTCTCAATTGAATCAACAGAACATCCGGAGGATGAACCTATCGGTAAGGCCTACTCGATTTTATCGCAATTATCTCCTGAAATTTTAAAGTATAGCGGCACGAAAAAAATGGAAGGCGTCTTATTAGATACATCGAATAAAAAACAAGAAATCATCTTAGGTAATTATAAACTCACTGTATCGCATGATTATACTTTAGGTTGGTCGCCAGAAGCTAAAAATCCGGATTGGCCAATGACGGGCGCCATTATTATACAGACTGATGAGAATGACTTTATCATCGCGGGAACCGGTGTTGTCGTAACGTTTGCGGTGAATAATGCAAGCAATATTTCGGTAGGGATATTGCAAGCTGATGAAGGAATTTATGAAGATGGTAAATGGATTCCAGGAAGACGAATGAATGGAGACCAGGACCACCAGGGAAGGCATATCAGAGTTCCTGTTGGCGATTGGAATATTCAACATGTGAAATTATATAAGTATGAATAAAACATTACAAGAGAAAAGTGCGAAACCTTAAATGCCTTGCATTTCTCGTATGGTTAAAATAAAACTAATCAACCATACAAGACATATAAGACACACAAGGAGGAAGGCGTAGAGATTTAACAGCTAAAGTGTTTTGGAAATTATCTTATCAATCAATAAATATTTACGCATGAAAAACCTTATCATCTTTTTAATTAGTATGGCTATCACCAAGGCTACGCTTGCACAGGATACTTTAGTAAACGGTGTTTCCTACCCGAAACCCGTAAACTTTACATCGCAGCAAAACCAAGAAAACATGATGAAGCAGTTGGGCATACAAGCTCTTCGGCCCGGCCCCAGTGGAAATCCATCTGCACCCAATCACGCAAACTATGATACCACCAAAGCAGACCCTTGTCCAAAGCTGCCGGATATTCTCACCACTAATGATGGCAAAAAAGTAACGACTCCTGAAATGTGGTGGAAGGTTCGCCGGCCGCAGATTGTAGAAGATTATGAACGCGAAGTTTACGGAAGAATTCCAAAGGATGTTCCCAAAGTGACATGGAACGTAAAAGTAACCGACCATGAATTTATTTTTCGTGGATTCATTCCGGTAATCGCAAAGGAAATCGTTGGCCATGTGGATAACAGCGCCGATCCATTGCTTAATGTTGATATTAAAATGATATTGGTAGTACCGATGAATGTAAAAGGCCCCGTTCCTGTTTTGATGATGTTCGGCCAGCCATCATTTCCTGCACCTGCCCAGCCATCCAATGATGACATGGAAACATTGAATGCAACATTCAAAGAGATGATGGTAAAAACAAACCCTGCTGTAAAAGATATTTTTGATAAATATCCTGCTTACTCGCCGATTACAAAACTGAGTTTTAATTTTTTTGCACCACCTCCTGCAGGTGATGCATCACCTACGGAACAACTACTGGCTGCGGGTTGGGGTTATTGTATCATTGACCCGAACAGCATCCAGGCTGATAATGGTGATGGATTAACAAAGGGAATTATTGGCTTGGTGAATAAAGGCCAGCCACACAAACCAGACGATTGGGGCGCGCTACGGGCTTGGAGTTGGGGAGCAGCACGAGCATTGGATTATTTGGAAATCGATAATTTAGTCGATGCAAAAAAAGTGGGAATTGAAGGTGTGTCACGATATGGAAAAGCTGCACTCGTTACGATGGCTTTTGAACCTCGTTTTGCAGTTGGCCTGATTGGTTCTTCCGGCAAAGGAGGCGCTACATTGCTTCGGCGCAATTATGGCGAAGCTGTGGAAAGCCTTACTGGCAGCGGAGAATCTCATTGGATGGATGGAAATTTTCTAAAATATGGCGCTGAAAAATCAAAATTTGGAAGTAAGAACGGTTGTGATTTGCCTGTAGATTCGCATGAATTAATTGCCCTCTGTGCACCACGGCCCGTTTTTATAAGCTATGGAATTCCTGAAAAGGGAGACGCTAACTGGCTCGACCATCGCGGAAGCTATATGGCAACTGTTGCTGCGGGAGTTGTATATAAATTGTTAGGCGCAAAAGATTTGGGTGTAGGCAATGATTATATGAAAGAAAAAATGCCGCCTGTAAATGTAGGTTTACTTGATGGACAACTCGCCTGGCGCCAGGATGATGGCGGACATACCGATGCGCCCAATTTTAAATATTTTATTCCATGGGCAAGCAAAAATTTAGATTATGAAAAAAAGACTCAATAAAAAATTATAAAAAGAAATTATGAAATACCAGCAACGCGTTCAAAAAACACTCACGTTTTTATTAATAGTCCTCGTGGCTACCGGTAATGTATATGCGCAAACAGATACTACATGGAATCATAAAGAATGCGCCGTCGTTCTTACTTATGATGACGGATTAAATATTGATTTAAGCAATGTAATTCCGGCATTGGATTCTCTTGGTTTGAAAGGAACCTTTTATATCTCCGATTATTTTTATGGACTAAATGCGCAGATAGATGGTTGGAGAAAAGCGGCTGCCGAAGGTCATGAACTTGGAAATCATACCATTTGGCACCCCTGTGATGGAAGCCTTCCGGGAAGGTCTTTTGTAAAGCCTGATTATGACCTTACTCATTATGATGTAACGAGAATGGATAATGAAATACTTGCCATGAATAATATTTTAAAAGCCATTGATGGAAAAGATGAAAGAACATTTGCGTATCCGTGTGGTGATATGAAAATTCATGATTCAACATACCTCGATTATATGAAATATAAATTCGTCGCTGCCCGTGGCGTTACGCCTGAAATGTTACCAATTGATAAAGTGAATTTGAACAATGTTGGTTGCTACATGGAGAACGGAGCATCCGCCGATGAAATGATAGCGTTGGTAAAAAAGGCAATGAAAACTCATACCCTGCTTGTTTTTCTTTTTCACGGTGTCGGCGGCGAACATAACATAAATGTTTCCCTGGCAGCACATAGCGGGTTATTACATTTTTTGAAACAAAATGAAAAAGACATCTGGATAGCGCCAATGATAGACGTAGCGAAATTTATAAAATCAAAACAATAGTTATTTGTTTGTTTACTGCTTTTTATTAATCAAATGAGAATACCTTTCGTCGTAAAAAGGGCTTTCAAAAGCTTGGCGTCATTACATTGATAGCTTAAAGTCAAAATTTAAAAAATATATTTTTTTGTTTCCAAAACGTTTGACACTTTTGTCAAATAAATGGCAGCAAGAGATACAGGGACTGAACAAATGATTAAGGAAGCAGCAAAAGAAGCTTTTTTTACCAAAGGCCAGATGTATGCAACTACGCAAGACATTGCTGATGCCGCTGGTATCAGTAGAACCTCATTGCATTATTATTTCAGGTCAAGAGACGAGCTGATGAAGCAAATCTTTGATGAAGCAGTGAATGATTTGAATGGTAAGCTATATAAACTAATGGAATCTGCATTGCCATTTAAAGAAAAGGTAGAAGAACTGGTTACCCTTTTCTTAAATGAAACAATAGCATACCCATTCCGGGAAATTTTTATTGTGACAGAGATGCTCTCGGATAATTTGGGTTTTTCTAAATTATCTGAAGAGGTTGCTCCTTGCATCAAGGCTTTTCTAAAAGAGATTAAAAAAGAAATAAAAGCCGGTAACATTATGCAGATGCAACCTGTTCAGTTTATGATGAATATTATTGCACTTACATCGCATCCATTGCTCGTAAGCCCTTTGCATAAAGAATTATTTCAACTTTCTGATAACCAGTATTACCGTTTAATGAATGAAAGAAAAAAACTAATTGTGGAAATGCTATTCAGATAGAGATTCTGTGGCTTACCATTCTGCCAATTTTAAATTCAACTTACCCTACAATTAAATTATGAAACAAGGGAAATACAAATTAAACAATAAGAACAGGTATTTATCACTTGTAGCAGGCATAACAATTTCGTTTTTGTGTTCCTGTAGCAATCATTCAGACCAGCCAGGTATGGAGGCTGGCAAAGATACTTCAACACCAACTTATCCTGTATTCAAAGTAGTCTCTGAAACGGCTACATTAAAAACGGACTACCCCGCATCGTTGCAAGGTGAACAGAACATTGAGATCCGTCCCAATATTAACGGTTATGTTGAAAAGATTTACGTAGACGAAGGTGCCGTTGTAAAAAAAGGGCAGTTATTATTCCGCATCAGCGCCCCTCAATATCAACAGGACTTAAATAATGCGGCAGCAGCCATCCTTAGTGCACAAGCAGATGTAAGCACCGCACAAATGCAAGTAAAAAAAACAAAGCCACTGGTAGAAAAACAGATTATTAGTAATTATGAACTGGAATCTGCAGAATACACTTTGCAGGCAAAACAGGCAGCGCTGGCACAGGCAAAAGCTAATCTTGCCAATGCGAAAACAAATTTGGGTTATACGAAAGTAACAAGTCCTGTTGATGGTGTTGTAGGCACTATCCCGTATAAATTGGGAAGCCTGGTTAGTAGCACTACCGCCATGCCACTAACCACCGTGTCCAACATAAGTAAAGTGTATGCTTATTTTTCCCTGAATGAAAAGCAGCTGCTTGACTTTTCGAGGCAATACCAGGGGAGTACACTGGATGCCAAACTTAGCCATATGCCGCCGGTTACCTTAACGCTGGCCGATGGCAGTGAGTATCCGGAAAAAGGAAGGGTCGAAACTATTGCAGGATTGATTAACTCACAAACTGGATCAGCGAGCTTCCGGGCTACCTTCCCCAATCCTGTTGGCTTATTGCGCAGCGGTGCCAGTGCCACACTTGAGATTCCGGTTACCATAGAAAATGCCATCGTCATTCCACAGCGCTCAACGTATGAATTGCAGGGTAAAACTTTCGTCTACCTGGTAAATAACAATAAAGTAATCAATACAGAGATTGAAGTGATGAAGATAGCAGCGGGCCAGTACTTTGTAGTAACATCAGGGCTAAAGGCAGGCGATACCGTAGTGTATGAAAGCACTTCAGCATTGCAGGATAGTACCGTCATTAAGCCCGACGTTCAACCCGAAGATAAAGTTTACAACGGCCTGAAATAATCAATCAAAAAAATTATGCTAAAAACATTCATAGAAAGGCCTGTTTTATCAACGGTGATATCAGTTATCCTTGTGATATTGGGATTGATTGGAGTATTCACACTTCCCATCACGTTATATCCTGATATAGCGCCACCAACCGTTCAAGTTTCCGCTTTCTACCAGGGAGCCAATGCAGAAGTGGTAATGAATAGCGTTATTGTTCCGCTGGAGGAACAGATTAATGGCGTGGAGAACATGACTTACATGACGTCCAGCGCCGGTAACGATGGTTCAGCAGGTATAACAATTTACTTTAAACAGGGAACTAACCCTGATCTGGCAGCGGTAAATGTACAGAACCGCGTATCGAGTGCTTCACCATTGCTCCCGGCAGAAGTAACCAGATCAGGAGTCACCACGCGCAAGCAGCAAAGCAGCATGGTTATGGTGTTTGCATTAAAAAGCACAAATAAATCTTTTGATGCAAATTTTTTACAGAACTACGCCAACATTAACCTTGTGCCGATTATAAAAAGAATAAATGGCGTGGGCGATGCACAGGCGTGGGGCACGGGAGATTACTCCATGCGTATTTGGTTGAATCCGGCCGCAATGGCTTCTTATGGTCTTGTTCCGGATGATATCAATAATGCCCTGGCCGAACAAAATATTGAAGCTGCGCCGGGAAAGATTGGCGAAAATAGCAACCAGTCTTTTGAGTATGTTCTCAAATACAAAGGAAGGCTTCAAAAGCCGGCGGAGTACGGCAACATCGTTATTCGTTCTGCAGAGAAAGGCCAGTTATTGCGCTTGAAAGATGTGGCACGCATTGAACTCGGTTCGCTTTCCTATAGCACTACTTCCATTACTGATGGCAAGCCTTCCATAGTGTTGGGTATTTTTCAGTCAGCAGGTTCCAATGCGCATGAAATGATCAACGAGATACAGGGTGCGATAAATGTAGCTTCCAAAAATTTTCCGCCAGGTATAACAGTCACCCCGATCTTTTCCGCCAACGATTTTTTGAATGTTTCTATAGAAAAAGTAATACGCACATTGATTGAAGCCTTTATTCTTGTCTTCCTTGTTGTATTCGTTTTTTTGCAGGATTTGCGTTCCACCTTAATACCTGCCATAGCCGTTCCGGTTGCAATCATAGGCACTTTTTTCTTTCTGCAGTTGTTTGGCTTTACCATTAACCTTCTTACCCTGTTTGCCTTAGTGCTGGCAATAGGTATTGTGGTCGATGATGCCATTGTAGTAGTTGAGGCAGTGCATGCCAAGTTAGATCATGGAGCCACTTCAGCAAAAACAGCCAGTGTTGAAGCTATGAGTGAAATCAGTGGTGCCGTAATATCCATCACCCTGGTAATGGCGGCGGTGTTTCTACCGGTTACATTTATCACCGGTTCCACAGGAGTATTTTATAAGCAGTTTGGATTAACATTAGCGGCGGCTATTCTTATTTCTGCCGTCAACGCATTAACGCTAAGCCCGGCTCTTTGCGCCTTATTGCTAAGGCCACATCACGAAAGTAAACTGCGTAAAGGATTTATGCAACGATTTTACGGAGCATTCAACGCCAGTTTTGACGCCGTTACCAAAAAGTATAAACGTTCTGTTGGGTTTTTATCAAGAAGAAAATGGATTGCATTAGCAGGCATTGCCATCTTTGCCGGATTGTTATGGTTGCTGGTCAAAACTACACCCAATGGTTTTGTTCCAAACGAAGATCAGAAATTCGTGATGGTAGATATTTCATTACCACCAGCTTCTTCATTGGAGCGCACTTCTGTAATTTCTGCCCAGGTGGCTAAAATTTGCAGCGACCTTCCGGAAGTTCAATCTGTAACACAGGTTGGCGGCCTTGGGCTCCTGAGTGGCGGAAATGGTGGTTCTTACGCTGCCTTTTTTATGTCATTAAAGCCATGGGACGAGCGTAAGGGCAGCGATCATAATGTGGACGCAGTGATCAATAAATTATTTGCAAAGACCGCAGGTATAAAAGGCGCCAAGATTCTTTTCTTCGCACCTCCAACACTGGAAGGTTTTGGCAACACCAGTGGTTTTGAATTACAACTGCAGGACAAAAGTGGCGGCGATATTGAAAAATTTGTCGCAGTAAAAGACAAGTTTTTATCCACATTGAACCAGCGACCCGAGATAAAATATGCTACCAGCTTTTTTAATACCGGGTTTCCGCAATACGAGGTCAACGTGGATGTACCTAAGTGCAAAGAAGCCAATGTATCGCCGGCTACAGTTTTAAATACGTTGCAGGGTTATTATGGCGGAATATATGCTTCTAATTTTAACGAGTTCGGCAAACAATACAGGGTGATGGTTCAGGCAGACGCTGCTTATAGAGGCACCGTCCAAAGCCTGAACAATATTTATGTTCGCACTGACAATAATGTGATGGCTCCCATTTCAGAATTCGTTTCACTAACACGTGTGTATGGCCCGGAATTTATTAACCGGTTTAATATGTTCACGGCCATTTCGGTTTCAGGAACTCCGAAAGACGGCTATAGTTCGGGTGATGCCATTAAAGCTATACAGGAAGTGGCTTCCAAAACATTGCCAGTTGGTTACGGATACGAATTTTCGGGTTTGAGCCGGGAAGAAATCTCAAGTGGAAGCCAAACAATTTATATCTTTTTATTATGCCTGGTGTTTGTCTATTTCTTGTTGAGTGCGCAATATGAAAGTTACTTGCTACCCTTTGCAATATTACTTTCATTGCCGGTTGGTCTGGCAGGAGCTTTTATATTTGCCAATTTGTTTGGTGTTCAAAATAATATTTACCTGCAGATTACTCTTATTATGCTCATCGGTTTGTTGGCGAAAAATGCCATTTTAATAGTGGAGTTTGCAGTACAGCGACGTAAAGAAGGTCAAGGAATTGTACAGGCGGCTATCAATGGTTCTGTTGCCCGTTTGCGCCCGATACTTATGACCTCCTTCGCATTTATTTTTGGAATCATGCCTTTGATGTTTGCTTCAGGTGCAGGCGCATCCGGCAATCGTTCCATCGGCACAGGCGCCGTAGGCGGAATGTTGATAGGTACTGTTTTCGGCGTATTTGTTATTCCTGTTTTATTCATCATTTTTCAAAGCTTACAGGAACGCATCAGCAGCAAACCATTACCCGTTGCTAAAGAACAGAAAGTGGAAAATTCATCTTCAACCCATCAATTATAATTTATAAAAACATTTGCCCCGATGAATAGGACGGAAAATTATCTTAAGAAGCGTTTTGTTTTTTTAATGATTGTGTTGGCATTGTCTTCTTGTGTGGTTACAAAGAAATATACAAGCCCTGGAATGACGGTGACTGGAAATGTTTACCGCGATACGACCGATAAAACTCAAACCATCAACAACGGAATTTCTACGGCTGAAGACACCACATCAATTGCCAATCTTCCTTATACGCAAATATTTAGTGATACTGTTTTGCAAAACCTGATTACCGAAGGTATTCACGAAAACCTGGACCTTAAAACGGCAATCCAGCGTATTAACGAAGCACTTGCAAGTTTCAGGCAAAGCAAAGCCGCCTTCCTTCCTGAGATTGATGCGAATCCGAACTACACGAGAACGAAACAATCTGCTGCATCAATAAACTTGCCACCTGATTTTGCGAATACTTTTCCTCTTACTACGTCGATGTATGAACTAAGCTTCAGCGCCAGTTGGGAAGCCGATATCTGGGGTAAATTAAAAAGTTCAAAAAGAGCAGCCTTTTCAAATTTGTTAGAAACCGACGCTGCAAAACGCGCTGTGCAAACTCAACTGGTCTCAAACATTGCGACTTATTATTACCAGTTGCTTTCATTTGATCAGCAATTAAAAATTACAAAACAAACCTTAGCTAACCGGACGGATGAAGTAGAAACCATGAAAGCATTAAAAGAAGCCGCAGTGGTAACAGGAGCCGCAGTGGTACAAAGTGACGCTAACCGTTATGCCGCTGAACTTTTGATTCCTGATTTGAAACAAAATATTCGGGAAACCGAAAATGCATTAAGCATCTTATTAGCCAGAACACCCGGCGAAATTAAGCGCGATTCATTGTCAGAGCAAGTGCCTTTCAAGGATTTGAATACAGGTGTCTCTACTTTATTATTGAAAAACAGGCCTGATGTGCAGCAGGCAGAGTTTAGTTTCAGAACTGCTTTTGAAAATACAAATGTAGCACGTACTTATTTTTATCCCCAGTTAACCATAACTGCAAATGGCGGCGCTTCGAGTTTGGAATTAAAAGATCTGTTTACCGCCTCAATTTTTTACAATATAGTTGCGGGGATTACACAACCAATCTTTAATAAAGGACAAAACAAAGCCCGGTTGCGCACAGCACTTGCGCAGCAGAAGGAAGCTTATTACAGCTATCAGCAATCCTTATTAAATGCCGGCCAGGAAGTATCAAATGCATTGTACGCTTATCAAACAGCATTGGAAAAACAAACCAGCAGAACACATCAGATTGAAGCACTGGAGAAAGCAGTTGATTATACAAAACAATTGATGGAATATAGTTCTGCCACTAATTATACAGACGTGTTAACTTCAGAACAATCCTTACTTTCCGCGCAATTGAATGGTGTAAATGATAAGCTGCAGCAGTTACAGGCAGTAGTTGATTTGTACCATGCATTAGGAGGTGGGTGGTAAAATTTCTTACTAAGTCAATAAACCTTGAAAATTCAGGCCCAACTAATCTTTATTTGCTTTATTCCTTCTAATGTGTAATCAAAATTATATCAGACTGAAGCATTTTAAAAAATTAAATTCCCAGCTTCCATTATAGTTTGACAGCTTTATCAAACTATAATATCAAATGAAATGCTTTCTTATTTAATCACATAAAATTTAAACAATGAAAACGGTTCCATCGATGAAATTATTTTTACGAACAAATTTTTTTTAGGTAAGTAAAGTAATAGTTATGGATAATTTTATAAAATCAAAACAATAAGAATTTGTTTGTTTACTGCAATTTTCTATTCGATTAAAAATGTCATTTATCCGGGATAAACTAATTTTATAAAATGAAAATTTATAAAACCAAATCAGGAATTATTATTGAAGCAGAAAACAAATTCTATTTATCGAAAGATAATTGGGATTCGTTTATCAATGATGATCAGCTTTTTCAAAAAATAGAAAATCTTATTCAATCATCAGGTGAAATTGAAAATGTAAATCAAATTATTGAAGAAGAAATTGTAGCGCCAGTCGGCAGCCAGGAACTTTGGGCTTGTGGCGTTACTTACCTGCGAAGCAAAGAAGGAAGACAGGAAGAAAGTAAAGGTGCAGGAGGAGGTGATTTTTATGCAAAAGTTTATGAAGCAAAGCGTCCGGAAGTGTTTTTCAAGTCAACCTCTCATCGAATAGTAGGACCCAATGGTAAAGTACGAATCCGCAGAGATTCTTCCTGGGATGTGCCGGAACCGGAATTAACTTTAGTAGTTACTTCATCAGGAAAAATAATTGGCTATACGATCGGCAATGATATGAGCAGCCGCAGCATTGAAGGTGAAAATCCATTGTACCTTCCACAAGCTAAAACGTATGATGGCTGCGCTTCTCTCGGTCCGTGTATTTATGTAACAGAACAACCGCTTAATAAAGACACCAAAATTCATCTTGAAATCAACAGAAAAAATATAACAGTCTTTCAAGGGAATATTGGTATCAATCAAATGAAAAGAACTCCGGAAGAATTGGTATCGTTTGTTTTTCGCGAGTGTTCTTTTCCAAATGGATGTTTCGTTATGACAGGGACCGGCATTGTACCAGGTAATGATTTTACATTACAATCGGGAGATGAAATAAAAATTTCTATTGATCATATTGGAACACTTATAAATAATGTTGGCTAATAAAAATTTCAGTAAATATATTAGTCAATAAGGTTTTCCAGGCAACTATCTCTAACCTTACATTCTTATCAAAACTATAAATAAAAAGAAAGGTTTTAATGTGAATCACGCGCTACCTCACTACCACTGCTGCCTTGTAAAAAATCAAGATCAGCACCTTTGTCACTGCCCATCACATGAGTAATGTACATGCTTACATACCCCCGGATAACCACAGGAGGCGGCGCTATCCACGCGGCTTTGCGTTTCGCCAATTCTTCTTCATTTACATGCAAATGCAGTAAACGTTTTTCAACATCCAGTTCAATCATATCTCCGTTTTGCACCAACGCCAATGTACCGCCAATTGCGCTTTCGGGAGACACATGCAATACTGCTGTACCGTACGCTGTGCCGCTCATGCGACCATCACTTATACGAACCATATCGTTAATACCTTTTTGCAAAATCTTTTTGGGCAATGCCATATTTCCTACCTCAGGCATGCCGGGATAACCTACTGGTCCAACGTATTTCAACACCATTACGCAATTTTCATCAATATCAAGTTCGGGGTCGTCTATCCGCTTATGGTAATCTTCAATACTTTCAAATACCACGGCTCTGCCTGTATGTTTCATCAACGCAGGAGTGGCGGCACTGGGTTTAATAACCGCACCGTTGGCAGCGAGGTTTCCTTTTACCACAACAATGCCCGCTTCCTCTTGAAAAGGCTTTTGGTAACCAGCAATAACATCCTCATTGTAACAATCTGTATTGCCTTGAATGTTCTCATGATGATTTTTTCCGGTAACCGTAACCACATCTTTATGGAGTATTTCTTTCAGTTCGTTTAAAATTACTGGCAAGCCACCAGCGTAATAAAAATCTTCCATCAGGTACTTCCCTGATGGCATTAAATTTAAAAGTAAAGGGATTTTGCTTCCTATTTTATCGAAGTCATCTAATTTTAAATCAACACCGATACGGCCTGCTATTGCGGTTAAATGAATCACGAAATTAGAAGAGCCTCCTACTGCGGAGTTAGTGATAATCGCATTTTCAAATGCCTTCCTGGTGAGTATTTTATCAATGGTTAAATTTTCTTTCACCATTTCAACTATTCTTCTGCCGCTGAGCTGTGCCATTACTTTTTTTCTGCTGTCCGCAGCAGGTATTGCCGCTGCACCACTTAATGTTAAACCTAAACTTTCCACCATTACTGCCATGGTGCTTGCCGTACCCATCGTCATACAATGCCCGATACTGCGACTCATACAGCTTTCAGCAAACTCGCATTCTTCCTGCGTCATCTTCTCGGTTTTCATGTCTTCATCAAACTTCCACACATGAGTACCGCTGCCAATGGTATGTCCTTTATATCTTCCATTAAGCATAGGACCGCCGGGTACAACAATGGTGGGCAAACCAACACTTGCTGCGCCCATTACGGTGCTTGGTGTCGTTTTATCACAACCAGTCAATAACACAACGCCATCCATCGGATTACCTCTTATACTCTCTTCAGCATCCATGCTAGCGAGGTTTCTGAATAGCATGGCGGTTGGTTTTAATAACGTTTCTCCAAGGCTCATAATGGGGAACTCCAACGGAAAACCACCTGCTTCCAATACGCCTTTCTTCACTGCTTCTGCATGGCTACGAAGATGCGCATTGCAGGGAGTAAGTTCACTAAATGTATTGCAGATACCAATAACAGGACGACCGTCAAACATGTCGTTTGGCATGCCCTGGTTTTTCATCCAACTCCTGTAAATAATACCGTCTTTGCCTTTACGGCCAAACCAGTCCTGGCTTCTAAGTTTTAAGCTCATCTTATAATAATTTGTTGAATTGGTCATTAAATACTGGTAGCTAAATTAAATCATTATTTGTCCACTCCCTGTTTATTAACCAGTGTATTTTATCTCCCAACACTATTGATGATAACTGCTGAGACAAGCTTTGAAACAAGACTTTAGTAGAATAGAGAAAGTTTACATTTATTCAAAAGGATATTTCAATCCAATCTGTTTGCGAACTTCTGTCATGGTTTCCTGGATGTCATTGCTTCGTGAATGTGGAATGATATCACTTTCAATATTTCCAGCCATTATCATATCATTCGCGTGTTGCATTTCAAAAATAAATCCATGTGAAGTACGTTGGTCATCAAACGCTTCCACGAGATTATAATCTTTATCAAATAATTTAGCAGAACGTGTACGCCAGAAATCATGAATTTCAATGTACCCTTCTTCCCCAAATAATCTCAACTTATTTGTCATACGCGTTGTGATAGCAGTAAATAAGGTAGCCGTAATATCGCCATATTGAAAAATCATTGCCAAACGTTCATCTACACCGGTTTGGGTCATTGCTGCTGAAGCTGTGATTTCCAATGGCACCCGATTAGTAAAATAATAAGCTAACGATACGGGGTAAACGCCAAGATCAAGCAAAGAACCTCCCGCAAGTTTTGGATTATAAACTCTTCCTTCATAATTTTTTTCCATAGCAACCGCAAAATCTGCCTGTGTCACTTTTAATTTTCCAATTCTTCCTTCCTCCAGCCATTCTTTCGTTTTTTTAATTGCGGGTAAAAAATAAGTCCACATGGCCTCCATTAAAAAAACATTTTTTTCTTTTGATACAGACACCAGCTTTTTAAATTCGGTATCATTTACCGTAATTGGTTTTTCACACAAAACTGCTTTACTGCTTTCTAAACATTTCAACGCCTGTTCAAAATGAAAGTTATGCGTAGTGGCAATATATACCGCATCTATTTCATCGATGTTATATAGTTCATCATGACTTAACACTTTTGGAATATTATATTCCTTCGCAAAATTGCTTGCTTTTTCCGGGGTACCTGATGCGACAGCTACCAGCTCTGCATCGTGCATTAATGGAAAATCTTTTGCAAAGGCGTTGGCGATTCTTCCGGCACCTAATATTGCCCAACGAACTTTATTTTTTGTATTCATGTTTTTTATCGTTGTTCCAGGATTTAGTTGAAAATTTATTCTACATGTTGTACAAGCAAATGTCTTTAATATCTTTTGGTGTTCCTAATGGTACTTTCAGAAAATTATGTAAATGGAAATTTCCCTTATTTATTTGTTTACTGTAATCAATTCCTTTTTTACCTTCACCAAAATAAACTTTACTTAAAAATACATCGCAGTCATGCAAAAATTTTATTCGCTTTTATTTCTTTTCATTCCGGCAATTTCCTTTTGCCAGTCGAAGCAGGATTCACTTACTATTGAAAAAATTATGAGCGATCCTAAGTGGATCGGCACTTCGCCATCAAACCCTTTCTGGAATGCAGATGGCAGTAAATTATTTTTTGATTGGAACCCGGAGGAAGCCCCATCAGATTCGTTATATTATATTACTAATGAAATTAAAATCCCTCAAAAAGCAAGTGTGTTTCAAAAACAAAATGTGGTAAGCGCTAATAGTGTAATTTATAATTTAAAGCGAACCGCCTATGTTTATGAAAATAATGGAGATATTTTTTATAAAGAAATAAAAGCAAATAAAATACATCGTATTACTCAAACAACCGAAACAAAATACAATCCGCAATTTTCTTTTAATGAAAAAGAAATTGTGTATACACTTGACCAGAATTTATTTACATGGAATATTGAAAATGGTCAAACCCGACAACTTACCAATATTCAGAGCGGTGATGAAGACAAAAAAAAAGAAAAACTTTCTCCGGAAGATCAATGGTTGAAAAATGAACAAATCCAATACATGAAGGTTCTGAGAGAACGTGAAGAAAAAAACCATCTTGGAGAAATATATGACAGTGTGACCCGGATAAAAGAATTTAAAAAAATAAATATTGGCGATAAAATTATCCGTGATCTTTCGATAAGTCCGGATGGGAGATTTATAAGTTATAGATTGTACCAACCTGCAGGAAAAAGGAAGTCAACTATTGTTCCTAATTATGTTACTGAATCTGGTTATACAACGGAAATACCTGGCCGCGAAAAAGTAGGAGAGCCAGAAGGAACCTATCAATTCTTTATTTACGACGGGCAGATGGATAGCGTGTTTGAAGTAAAAACAGATTCAATAGAAGGAATAAGGGATATTCCTGAATTCATGAAAGATTATCCAACGGAACTCGCCAAAAGAAAAAAAGAAAACGCTTTGCGGAATGTATTTTATGCTTCAGCAAAATGGTCTCCTAACGGGACTAATCTCGTTTTGGATATTCGTGCTCAGGATCATAAGGACCGTTGGCTCATGCTTTGGGATACGGCCACTAAAAAATTGCGATTATTAGATCGTCAGCATGACAGCGCATGGATCGGAGGCCCCGGAATCTATAACACCGGGTGGATAGACGAAAATAATTATTGGTACCAGTCTGAGGTAACCGGGTTTTCGCATTTGTATTCTGTAAATGTAGAAACCGGGAAAAAGAAAGCATATACTTCAGGTAACTATGAAATATTAGACGCGCAACTTTCTAATGATAAAAAATATTTTTACCTGGAGACTAATGAAATTGAACCGGCACAACATCAATATTATCGTTTACGCATCGCCGATAGTAAGACAGGGAGAATCACCAACATGGTTGGTGGGAACGAAGTAACGCTTTCGCCTGATGAAAAAGAAATTGCCATTCTTTATTCTTATACCACCAAACCACCCGAACTTTATTTGCAGGAAACCAAGACAGGGGCAAAGCCTGAACAAATAACCCACAAAGCCGAAAGTTCAGCATATAAATCATATCCGTGGCGCGATCCGGAAATAATAACTTTTGCAGCTAGAGACGGCGCACTTGTGCATGGAAGGGTTTACATACCGGCACATCCTGATGTACATAAGCCCGCTGTAATTTTTGTGCATGGCGCAGGTTATTTGCAAAACATTGATAGATGGTGGAGTTATTATTTCAGGGAAACAATGTTCAACAACTTACTGGCTGATCATGGTTATTATGTGATGGATGTTGATTATCGCGGAAGCGCCGGCTATGGCCGCGATTGGCGCACCGCAATTTATCGCCACATGGGCGGAAAAGATTTGACGGATAATGTAGATGCCGCTAATTATCTTGTAAAAAAATATGGTGTTGATCCTAAAAGAATAGGAATTTATGGCGGCTCTTATGGCGGCTTTCTTACTCTGATGGCAATGTTTACAACCCCTGATGTTTTTGCTGCAGGCTCTGGTCAGCGTTCCGTTTCAGACTGGGCCAATTATAATAACGGATACACATCTGAAATTTTGAATAAGCCTTATGAAGATAGTCTTGCCTATAAAAGAAGTTCGCCGATTTATTTTGTAGATGGATTAAAGGGGCATTTATTAATGTGCCATGGAATAGTAGATCAGAATGTACATTTCCAGGATATTGTAAAAGTGACGCAACGATTAATTGAGCTCGGCAAAAACAATTGGGAACTGGCTCCCTACCCGATGGAAAATCATGATTTCGAAGATCCATCAAGTTGGACTGACGAATACAAAAGGATTTATAAATTGTTTGAAGAGGTTTTGAAAAAATAATAGAAGCCAACTATTGGAAGTAGCTATACCGGCGACACTTATTGCCTTCGGTATAGAGAAGGCTTGGGAAAAATTAAATTTCAATTGTTTCCAGATACATCAAAACATCCATAAGTTCTGTCCATGATGATTGCCATTTCTTTTTGGCTTCGTTCAGTTTTTCATGATGCTCTTTACCCAAATTCTTTTTTGTCTTAAGATATTCATCAATTTTGTCAAGAGATTTTTTGTTCAGGTCGTCCAAATCTTTTTTATGTTCCATTTATGTTTAGTTTAATTAGAATAAAAATACACAATATCAGTACCAATAAAAATTTTCAATTACGATAGTTGGTCATTTCTTCTTCTTATTATTATTAAACATACTTCTTACCTGGCTTCCGGATGGAGGGCAAATATAAATTGGTCTATAAAAGTCAGTAAAACAACAAAAAAGAGAGATTTGTATTTTCAGATTTACTTAACTGAATTTATTTATTTCATCCAATTGCTTTTAAGATCTCCTCGCTATGAATTTTTGATTTTGGCTTTTTAAAAATTTTAAAAATTATCCCGTTTTCATCAATCAAAAAAGTAGTACGGTGAAGTCCCATGTATTTTCTCCCATACAAATTTTTCTCTCCCCAAACACCATATTTATCAATGATCTTTTTTTCAGGGTCTTCCAATAAAGTAAAAGGAAGATCATATTTTTCTTCAAATTTTTTATGTTTCTTTTTATCATCTGGGCTTACGCCTAATACCACCAATCCTGTTTTTTTAAGATCTGTATAATTATCTCTCAGGTTACAGGCTTCAATGGTGCATGTGGGAGTATCATCTTCAGGATAAAAATAGAGTACTACTTTTTTTCCATGAAAATCTTTAAGAGAAACAGCATTCCCATTCTGATCTTTTGCCTTAAAATCCGGCGCTTTTTGACCTTCTGTTAATTGTGTCATTTGTATATTTTTATCGTGTAAAATGTAATATTCTTTCTGTTTTATTACCGGCTTCATCTTCTGCCGAAATTTTTAACTCATGCTTTCCGCGGGAGCATTTATCATCAAAATAGTAGATAAACAGACGGCCTTTATCATTGCTAAAAAGCAACCATTTCCCGTCCAGTTCTGCGCGAAAATCTTTTATTTCATCATTATTATCTTTTGGAGTAACGATGATTGTTGTTGCATGAGAAAGATTGGCATTATCATGAAAACTGACGTTAATTACTGGTGGTTCGTCATCTGCTATCAGCTCAAAATCCCCGAAAGCATTGAATTTAGCTGAATACCAATTTCCATCTTTTTTAGCTTTTACTACATCACTATTGCCTTTCCAGGTTCTTTTCATTAATATTTTATCAGCCAGATTATCCGGTATGGGTTTATCAGTTTTAATTCTGACGGTAAAATAATCCTGTGCCGGTATCAAACCCGAAAGGACAGAATGTACCAAAGAATATGCATAAGACGATTCAGATACTTTTTCTGACTGGGTAAAAGCGACAGAATCGTATAAAGTAGGAGCAGGCAAATAAATTTGAAGGTTTTCATTTTCAAAAACATTCACAAAACCCGGCATAAATTCTTTTTGATTGTGAGAAATATTTTTTGGATTTGTATTTTGAGTCACAAACCATTTTTGTATTTTAAATTCAAGAATGGATGTATTTCCATTGGCATCTTTTACTACAATTCTTATTTGATGAACATTTGTATCTTCTAATGCAATAACGCCATTGCCATGTATATCTTTGTAAACACCCTGCGGGTAGCCGGGTAACCTCGACAGATGCTGAATGTAAGGGCCTCCTGATGCGCGGGTTTTGTAGTCAATATTTGCATTTACGTATCGGGTTTCATCATAACTAATGCTGTCAAGCTCGAAAGCTGAAAGGGGAACCCCATCTATATAAATTACCGCTTCATAAATTCCGTTTGGATTATTGGAACCGGATTGTTTGTCATTGGCAGAAATTCCAAAACTTATTTTATCATAATTTATAGGAATTATATTTTTTACAGTAACATATTTCCCATTTTCTTTTTTTATGGGAATATATTGAGGAACCTCGCTATAAGTGCTTTTGTTTCTGTCATACATCGCAAGCCGGACAATTGTAGGAGGCACATCATCCGGTATCGGCAATCCAAATAACAATTCATTTAAGACTTTATCTGTTTTAGTATCCCTGATCTCAAAATGACAATGCGGCCCCTGTGAACCGCCGGTGCTTCCACTTAAGGCGATAAATTGTCCTTTTTTCACCGGAAACTGTGTGGGCGGAAAAGTAAGGTCAACTTTCCAGGATTCCTGTTGATATTGTTTCTCTTTTACATATTTTTCCAAAGCCGGTAAGAAACTATTCAAATGGCCATAAACTGTAGTTAGCCCGTTGGGATGATTGATATAAATTGCCTGTCCAAAACCAAAAGGGGCAATAGTTACCCGCGCTATGTAGCCGTCTGCAGCAGCTTTTACCGGGCGATTTACCATCTGGTTGGTTCGGCAATCAAGCCCCATGTGGTAATGATTTGGCCGCAACTCGCCAAAGTTCGCTGCAAGGCTTATCCTGGCATCCACCGGGTATATAAAATAATTTTTTGGATAATTTTTTGGCGGGAAAAACTGAGCATTTGCTGTCCAATAAAAAAACAGCATTGCAAAAAACAGGAACGATTTGTGTAGGGTATGTTTTTTAAAAGAGTTGATTTTCATATTCGCGCAAAGCTAAGAACTTAAAATTTTAATCATTATGGCAAAAACAAATCAGTTGGCAGCAGTAATATTTGGGGCAGCAGCAGGCATAGCTTTGGTAAGATTTTTTAATATGTCTAAAGAAAAAAGGGAATCTTTATGCAATCATTTAAAAGATCAAACTAATTATTTATTGGATAATGCTGAAGACACTGTGGAAAAAGTAGAACATTATATGGATGAATACAGAGCTAAAGACGAAAACGCGTGGATAGATAAATTATACGTCTTAAAAAAAATGTTTAAGAATTTGTATGGTTCTGAGAAGCATTACTTGTTGTGAGAAAAGGTTTTTATTTTCTGTTTAATTAATGTGAATTTAAAAAGAATCATCTTGTTTTTTTTATTTTATAAGCCAAAGTAAAAGAACAATTAACCATGAATTTTAATTTTGCCATTAAGGTTTAAAATAAGCTCCTTATTACAATTTTATCTTCCTTCACATTTTTCTTCCTCTTATTTCATCACTTTCATTTATTTTTGGCGGCCACACATTATAATTTCATGCCACTCGACAAATCCATTAAAACAGTTTTAATTATAGGCTCAGGACCCATCATTATCGGCCAGGCCTGCGAATTTGATTATTCCGGAACACAGGCTGCACGTAGTCTTCGCGAAGAAGGGATCAAAGTGTTACTTATCAACAGTAACCCGGCTACCATCATGACCGACCCGATGATGTCTGACAAAGTTTACCTGCTTCCACTCACAGTAGAAAGTATTGAGCAAATTATTGATGAAAACCTTGAAACCGAATACAGGATTGATGCCGTCTTGGCAACGATGGGCGGACAAACAGCACTTAATCTTGCAAAAGAAGCCGATGAAATGGGAGTATGGGAGAAAAATAATATAAGGCTGATTGGAGTGGATATTAAAGCAATTGATAAAGCCGAGGACCGCGAAAAATTCAGGGAATGGATGATAGAAATGAAAATCCCTGTTGCGCCGGCAAAAATTGCTAATTCATTTTTAGAAGGAAAAGAAATCGCGCAGGAAATTGGATTTCCATTAGTAATCCGGCCATCATTTACATTGGGGGGTACGGGAGGAAGCCTGGTTTTTCATAAGGCAAACCTTGATGAAGCGCTGAACCGTGGATTGACCGCTTCGCCTATGCATGAAGTGCTTGTAGAAAAAGCGATGATGGGATGGAAAGAATTTGAACTGGAATTGCTGCGCGATGATAATGATAATGTAGTAATCATTTGTACGGTAGAAAATTTTGATCCGATGGGGGTGCATACCGGAGATTCAATAACCGTGGCTCCTGCAATGACTTTGAGCGATACAGCCTACCAAAAAATGAGAAACACAGCGATTGCTATGATGCGGAATCTTGGAAATTTTGCAGGCGGCTGCAATGTGCAATTTGCATTAGATCCACACACAGAAAATATTATTGCCATTGAAATTAATCCTCGTGTGAGCCGTTCTTCCGCCTTGGCAAGCAAAGCAACTGGTTATCCAATTGCGAAAATTGCGGCCAAACTTGCTGTTGGATTTACTTTGGATGAATTAAAAAATCAAATAACAAAAACCACATCCGCCTATTTTGAACCGGCACTGGATTATGTAATTGTAAAAATTCCACGCTGGAATTTTGATAAATTTAAAGGAGCAGATGATACTCTGGGGTTTCAAATGAAATCGGTAGGAGAAGTGATGGCCATCGGAAGAAGTTTTGCTGAAGCGGTACAAAAAGCTTGTCAGAGTTTAGAAAATGACGCTGTTGGCCTGGGCTATTATGGAAAAAGCCTGATGCATGCTGAAGAGATTGTCGAGTATTTAAAAATACCCAAGTGGGATAGGATCTTCAGGATAAAAGATGCATTGATGATAGGTGTAAGTGTAAAAAGGATTTGTGAATCTACAGGAATAGACCGTTGGTTTATTTATCAGATACAAAAAATATGCAATTGTGAAAAAGCGCTTGCTGTAGTTACTTTAGAAACTATTACTCCTGAACTTTTCAAAGAAGCCAAGCAGCTTGGTTTTAGTGATGAGCAGATAGCCAAAATTATGAAAGATGGAAGTACGGATGAAGATATTTATGAAAAAAGAAAAGCGTTGGGAATTAGCAGAGTCTATAAAATGGTGGATACCTGCAGTGCTGAATTTGAAGCGAAGACGCCTTATTTTTATAGCACTTTTGAGTGATTGATTATGTAATTTTGTTTAAATAAAAATTCCAAATGCAAACATTAATTTTGAAATCTGACAATACGAAAGCTTTGGAAGCAATAAAAACGCTAGCGAAGGTTTTTGATATTGAATCGAGTATGAAGAAGAATGATGACGATAACAACTTTGAAATTATTAAGGGTGTAAAAGTTATTAAAGCTAAAAGAAAACTTAATCCACAAGAATTGGCAGGGTCTTTAACAGATTTAAATCTTGAAGATGCTTCAATTTTAAGAAAAAAAGCATGGACAAGAAAAAAAGCAATGTTCTGATTGATACAGATATTCTGATTAATCTTTTTGATAAAAATAAAAAATTCTATCAAATTGCTAAAAATGCCTTTTACGGTTTTCCTGACAGAAATGAGGATCCTTGTATTTCTATAATAACTGAAATTGAAATAATTCAAGGTGCTAAAAACAATGTAGATAAAAACAGCATTCTAAAAAGCATTGAATCTTTCAACACTATTTTACTTTCCGATGATATTTGTCCTTTGGCAAAAGATTTAATAATTACATATTCATCAAGCCATGGCTTATTAATGGGAGATGCTTTTATTGCTGCAACAGCGCTTTATCTCGATATTCAATTATTTACATTTAATAAAAAAGATTTTAAATTTATTAAGGCTTTGGACCTTTATGAACCATAAATAATACTTTTATAATCAAGCTCTCACTTACAAATGCCAATGAACTCTAACATTATCTACAACGAATCAACCCCTTCTTCAAAGAAGAAAATTATTGTATTAGGCAGTGGTCCAAACCGCATAGGCCAGGGAATCGAATTTGATTATTGCTGTGTACACGGATTGCTTGCCATCAAAGAATGCGGCATGGAAGCCATCATGATTAATTGCAACCCTGAAACGGTTTCCACTGATTTTGATATAGCAGACAAATTGTATTTTGAACCCGTTTTCTGGGAGCATATCTGGGAAATTATTGAGTTGGAAAAACCTTATGGCGTCATTGTTCAATTGGGCGGCCAAACGGCACTAAAACTTGCAAAGAGATTGTATGAAAAAGGAATCAAAATAATCGGTACTTCTTATGATAATATGGATATTGCCGAAGACCGCGGGCGCTTTAGCGATACGCTGAAAGAGCTGGAAATCCCTTATCCAAAATATGGTACTGCGCACGATACAGACGAGGCAATTGAAATTGCACATAAAGTAGGTTATCCGGTTTTGGTGAGGCCGAGTTATGTGCTCGGAGGGCAAAGAATGAGAATTGTTTTAAATGATGAAGAATTGGAAAACGGGGTTTTAAGTTTATTAAAGCATTTGCCAGGAAATAAAATTTTGATTGATCAGTTTTTAGACCGTTGCCAGGAAGCGGAGATTGATGCCATATTTGATGGAGAAACTTTTCATGTTATGGGCGTGATGGAGCATATCGAACCGGCAGGAATTCACAGTGGCGATAGTAATGCCGTTTTACCTCAATTTAATTTATCGCCATTGATTGTGCAGGCTATGGAAGAGTATTCTGAAAAGATCGCCCGTGCTTTGCATATAAAAGGGCTGATCAATATACAATTTGCCATTAAGGATGGTATTGTATATGTTATCGAAGCCAATCCACGAGCTTCGCGTACCACTCCTTTTATCGCTAAAGCCTACCAAATTCCTTACCTTAATATCGCAACTAAGATTATGCTCGGTGCGGCAAAATTGAAAGATTTTACTTTCGAGAAAAAGCTAAAAGGATTTGCGATAAAAGAACCGGTATTTTCTTTCAATAAATTTCCCGGAGTAAACAAAGAACTTGGCCCCGAAATGAAAAGCACCGGCGAAGCGATTCGTTTTATAAAAGATTTGCGCGACCCTTATTTCAGGCAATTGTATAGAGAAAGAAGTATGCACTTGAGTAAATAATATTTAGTAAATTTGGTTTATGGAAATTGCAGTAAACGATATCACTTTACCGATTAAAGGAGATTTATCTGATTCTATGTCGGAGAAAGAATTCTTTGATTTCTGTCAACAAAATGATTTATGGCGCATTGAAAGAGATGAGAATAAACAAATCATTATTATGCCACCAACTAACGCTAATACGGGAAAACAAAACATTAGTTTGTCATTTGAATTAGAACTATGGAACAGAAAAGCAAAGACTGGTATTTGCTTCGATTCCTCCACAGGATTTACCTTGCCAGATGGGTCTGTTCGCTCACCTGATGCAAGTTGGCTAACAATAAAAAAATGGAATCAGTTAAGCGATAATGAAAAGAATCAATTTGCCCACATCTGTCCCGATTTTGTAATTGAATTGAAAAGTAAATTTGATAATTTAAAATCGCTTACTTCCAAAATGGGCAAATGGATTAAAAATGGATGTTCGCTCGCCTGGCTTATAAATCCTGAAGATAAAACAGTAATAATTTTTAGAAAAAATGGGACAAGTGATAAAGTAACTGATTTCAATAATATTCTTTCCGGCGAGGATGTATTACCAGGGTTTAAACTTAATCTTTCTATATTAAATGATTGATTTTCCGCTTCAGTAAATCCCGCCTGTCCCATTCGTGCAGGGAACAAATATTCAACATTCCCGTTTTTTATTTTTATTCTTCATGAAAAGGTTTCTTTTCAAAAGAATAGAAAATTAAGTTGCAGTAAATGAACAATTATTCAGGATTCTTATTTTTTATTGGCCACCATTTCTAAAATAATTTGTTTTTATTTATAAAAAACCTGCTCTTTTTGAAAGCAGGTTTTAGAATTAAAACTAACACACATAAGAATTTTACCAGTTGCTTAATCTTATTCCAATATTATAAGAAGTAAAATTCAAATCATTTTTAAAAATAGATTTTGGGGTGTAAGATCCATATAAATGCACCGGACCAAGTCCCAGTTCACCAACATAAGAAAATTTCCATTGTTGAAGATCATAGTCACCACGGTTTTTATGCTTTCCTCTTTCATCGCTTTTTTGTTTATTGCGGCTACTGTATAAATATCCCATACTTACACCGCCGCTGAGGCTAATTCCTTTTTTGTTGTCATTTGGATTAGTGCGAAAATTCAACATTAGCGGAACAGTTACATAATCTGCGGCTAATTTATTTTTTGAAAAATTTATTGAATCTCTGAATATAAATGGATGTGGAATATTTTGTAAAGAATTGTATGGATTCGTGCCACCTTCATTGAAACTTATGTTTGAATTAAAACGGTAATTATTCAGTTCCAGGCCCAGCCCGTATTTCAGGTTTACATAATGCTTTATTAAGTTGAGTCTTTGCATAAAAAACCAAATATTTACATTGACTGATTTGATGGTTCTTAATTTCAGATCATTAGCGCTCAAATCAGGAGAACCGGGTCTATTTACCAGGTAACCATCAGATGTGGCATTGGCGTAATCTGTTTTGTCGGTCCAGTTGGCAAATCCCAAATCTACAATAAAAGAGGAGGTGCTTATATTGGAATTACTTCTTTCCCTGTGGTGGTTACCAATGGTAACCGTCACGTGTTTTTTTTCATTAGATTCTCCTTTTTTCAGGATGATCATGCCTCCAATACGGATTGTATCGTCTTGCCTGGATACTTTTATTGAATCGGTCTGTGCGAAAACTGCATTGGCTGTTAGCATTACACTCAGGATTAAAATTGTCTTTTTCATTTTTAAAATTTATATGCCAGTGATTGAATATTGATAAATTATTTTGCAGCGACTTGCTGTTCATCGGCTGCAAACAAGCGGGTTATAGGATTATTCCTTTCTACTACCCTCCTTATTTTTTTTAGGAATCCACCTATTTTTGATTTCCTGAATTCCTCTGCAGGTACATCATAAAATACATAATTTCCATTGTTGGTACTTGCATTGGCTAAATAAGATACTGTTTGGGCATGCATTGTATTTTGAGATTCAGGCCCGATTTTATCTATATGTTGTGCATTGGCGCCTGGCAAAGGGATTTGAGTATTTTCTTCAATGACAGGAACGGTTTTTAGCGGCTTGGTTGCAGCAACTATTTCAGGCTCAATTTCTAATTGATTTCTTTTAATTTTTTGTGCTGTTAATGGACTTTCAACTTTTACATTACTTTTTGCAATATCCTTATCCTTCATTTTTTGCACTTTCAAAAAAGGTTTTTTCATTTTTTCTTCTTCCTTTTTTCTTTTTTCTGTTTCGGTTTGTTTTGTTGATGAGGCTATATCTTTTTTTTCTTTATCCTGTTTTTCAGAAGTAGGGATAGTATCTGTTGTTACTGGTTTATTTATAGTATTATGTGTATTCACTGCAACGGCTTGTGTTACTTTGTTTTTATTATAATAGGAGAAACCAATCCAAAGACCAAAACCAATGAAAACAGCCGCCGCTAAAGATCTCCATAAAATCAAAGGGATTATTTTTCCTGATTTTTCTTTCCTGTACAATTGTTTTTTATTAGGGAATACAATTGAAATATCGGAGACTAATTTTGCTTTTCCTATTAATTCAAAATCGGTTTTATATTTCGGATTTTGATTTATAAACTTATCTGTTTCTATTTTTTGTTCTTCGGCAAGTTCATCATCATGATAAAGTACAAATATCTCTTCGTAATTATTCTCATTAATAAATGACACAGATTCTTTTTTCATTAAAAAAGATTTATCTGCAAGTTTTATTCTTTCATCGGGAGAATTTATAGTAAGTTTCAACATGCTGAACTCTTCCTTCAGATCAGGATTTTCCTGAACGAATATTTCAACTACTTTTCTTTCTGTTTTTGATAATTCATTATCAGCATACAGTAAAAAAAATTCTTCGTAATTATTTCTGTTAATGTTCATTTTAAAGTACGTTTTCGGGTTTCACCAAATAATTTTTCAATTGTATTCTTGCCCGGTGGAGATAAACTTTTACCTGGCTTACACTTAAAGAAGTAATTATAGCAATCTCCTCATAACTATATCCTTCATAGTCTTTTAACAAAACAAGGCTTCGCTGAGTTTCGTTTAATCTGTATAAGGCGTCATTTAAAATTTCTTTCAATTGATATTCCGGTTCCTTTGTTGTTTTTGATGATGAGGAAAAATCTTCTTCGAGTTTCACTCTTTTATTTTTTCTTATCAAATCAATCATTTGATGATAGGCCACTGTAAATAAATAGGATTTGCTCCTTTCGTTTTCCACTTTTTCCCTATTGACCCACATTTTTTCAAAAGAAGCCTGCACCACATCTTTGGCGTCCTCTTCATGTCTTATATTCTTTACTATAAATCTATAAATATTATCGGAGTATAGATTTACACATTCATTAAATTCTTTCTCAGTCATACAATTAAGGTAATTTTTTGATTACATCAGCCTGTCTTTCATATAATACGCGCCAGCAAAACAAAAGTTACATTTTATTAGAAATTTTTTTTAGGGTAAAATTTTATTGATTTCATTGTAGGTTTGCGGTATCAAAAATAAACAAGTTATGAATGAAAAATTTGCAAAACGGTTAGGAAAGGAAATAGAAGAAATAAAAGAAGCCGGGCTTTTTAAAAATGAAAGAATTATTACAAGCGCGCAGGGAGCGGAAATACAAGTCGGAGGCAAAACAGTGTTGAATTTTTGCGCTAATAATTATTTAGGATTATCAGATCATCCGCGAGTGATCGAAGCGGCCAATAAAACCAATAAAGAAAGAGGATACGGATTAAGCAGTGTGCGTTTTATTTGTGGTACGCAGGATATTCATAAAGAACTGGAAAAAAAGATTTCTGATTTTTTAGGAACAGAAGATACTATTTTATATGCTGCCTGCTTTGATGCAAACGGCGGCGTTTTTGAGCCATTATTTGGTGAAAATGATACCATCATTTCGGATGCTTTGAATCATGCGAGTATTATAGATGGTGTACGTTTATGTAAGGCACAGCGCTTCCGTTATGAGCATAATAATATGCAAGATTTGGAAAATAAATTAAAAGAAACTAAGGATTTAAGGAGCCGGATTATCGTTACAGACGGATCTTTCAGCATGGATGGTACTATTGCGCAGCTAGATAAAATTTGCGGCTTAGCAGATAAATATGATGCAATAGTAATGGTAGATGATTCACATTCTACAGGATTTATTGGAAAAACAGGGCGTGGAACTCCGGAATATTGTGGCGTTACAGGAAAGATAGATATTATAACGGGTACATTAGGTAAAGCGCTTGGTGGTGCCAATGGAGGATTTACTTCAGGCAAAAAAGAAATCGTTGAAATGCTTCGTCAGCGCAGCCGTCCATATTTATTCAGTAATACGGTAGCGCCATCTATTGTAGGAGCATCAATTGCTGTTTTTGATTTGCTAAGTGAAACAACAGAGTTGCGCGATAAATTAGAAAACAATACAAAATACTTTCGAAAAAAGATGACTGAAGCAGGATTTGATATTAAACCCGGCGACCATCCAATTGTGCCAATTATGTTGTACGATGCGGTGCTGGCGCAAAATTTTGCAGCAAAATTATTGGAAGAAGATATTTACGTAATTGGATTTTTCTTTCCGGTGGTGGCAAAAGAGCAGGCAAGAATTCGTGTGCAATTAAGCGCAGCGCATGAGCAAAAACATTTGGATAAAGCGATTAAAGCATTTACAAAAGTGGGGAAGGAATTAGGTGTATTGAAATAGATATACAAAATAATAAGTAAAATGACAGAAAGCGAAGCAATCTTCAAAGCAAAGAGCACCATTAAAAGCGAGGATCTGGAACACCGGCAGAAAATCAATTACAATATAGGCAAGTACAATGCTGTTGTACCACAAGCTAAACAACAGTTTGCAGATAATAACCTTGTAAAAGAAAGAGCAAAAAATATTAAATGGCGCGCATTAGAGAATTTGCATGAGCACCTTGAAGAATTTGAAATGCATTTTTCCAACCGTGGGGGCAAGGTCATCTGGGCACAAAATTCACAGGAAGCTTTAGACGAGATCCTTGCCATTTGTAAAGAGAAGAATTGCAAAACCATTGTTAAAAGTAAAAGCATGGTTACTGAGGAAATTCACCTCAATCATTTTTTAGAAGAGAATGGAATCGAAAGTATCGAAACCGATTTGGGGGAATTTATTCAACAGTTGGACGGAGAACCACCTTATCATATTGTAACCCCGGCTATGCACAAAAGCAAAGAGGATGTAGCTAAACTTTTTGCAAATAAATTAGGAACGTCTTCCAAACTTTCTCCCGCGGAATTAACTTTGGTTGCAAGAGAAAAATTAAGAGAGAAATATGTACAGGCCGAGATTGGAATTACCGGCGCTAATTTTGTTATTTCTGATATTGGAGGTATTGCCATTACAGAAAATGAAGGAAATGCAAGGTTAAGCTCTGCATGGCCCAAAACACATATCGCTATTATCGGAATAGAAAAAATGATTCCATCAATTACTGACCTTGCTTTGCTTTGGCCATTATTAGCTACTTACGGAACCGGTCAAAAAGTAACTGTTTACAATAGTATTATTTGCGGCCCCAGGCAACCGGGAGAGACAGATGGTCCTGAAGAAATGTATGTAATTTTTTTAGATAATAATCGTACTAATATTTTAGCTAATCCACGCCAGCGCGAAAGCCTTTATTGTATTCGTTGTGGTGCTTGCCTGAATGTATGCCCCGTTTATAAAAATATTGGCGGCCATTCTTATGGTACCACTTACACCGGGCCGATAGGAAGCGTGATTTCACCCCATTTGAATGGCCTCGAAGAATATAAGCATTTAAGTTACGCATCTTCTTTGTGCGGGGCTTGCACCGAAGTATGTCCTGTTAAAATAAATCTGCACGAATTATTATTAGTCAACCGCAATGAAAGTGTAGATCAAGGGATGACTTCCTTTTCTGAAAAGATGGCATGGAAAATATGGAAACAGGCATCTTTAAAGAGAGGAATGATGAACACTGGAAGTGGTGGATTGAAAACAAAAGCGGTGAATATGCTGTTCAAAGATTGGAATAAACACCATGTCCCTCTTGAGTTTAGTAAAAAGACATTTAATGAAATGTGGAAGGAGCAGGAGAAATTGAAATAATGTTCTCCTTTTAGGGGCTATTTTTTTGAATAAATACAGAGGACCAATTTATTGAATCCTTAACCGGGAAAGCAACATAATCTTTATCAAATACAGCAAACAAACAAATATTAAAGATTGAGTCCCCTCCGGAAAGTCATTTTTCAAAATTTTTCAAAAAAAATTTTTCCGGTGAAGAAAAAAGTAGTTGCGACAAAATAATGCTGTAAAACTATNAATACCCGAGATAGCCCGTCTTGTTTTCAACATGGTCCACTGCTACATTTGCTTTTTTGATTTATAAACCCTTGTTAGCATGAAGCAAT
>JGI20206J14855_1000095_pt1 | contig 32793 bp, 30 predicted proteins | sample NGESurdeep092012_6_FD_14855 | JGI IMG/M metagenome (IMG submission 14855) | reverse complement strand
ATCCCTGAAGGGATCACACGCAGCCGGTACCCGAGTTCGTTGGCGCAGACCATTCCCACCTTCTCCCTGCTGTGGATCGGGATGGTGCGTGACTGGTGGCACTATCGGCCCGATCCGGAGCCGGCGCGCGCTTCATTGCCCGGGGTACGCAGCGTGCTCGGTTGGTTTGCGCGCTACGAGCAGCCGGATGGCTTGCTGCGGATGCTGCCGTGGTGGAGCTTTATTGATTGGGTGCCGAAGGGCGAGACTCCCACATACGACGCGAACGGTGAGTCGTGCACCACGACGCTTCAGTACCTCGGCGCGCTCGAAGATGCGGCCGCGCTGGAAAACGGATTGGGCGATCCGCTGTTCGCCGCGCGGGATTCGAAGAGAGCCGCGCATGTGCGCTCCGCACTGACCGCGAAGTGCTGGGATGCCAAACGGAACCTGATGGCAGAAACGCCGGAGCACAAAGTCTTCAGCCAGCAAGCGAGCATCCTCGGCGTGCTGTTCGACGTGGTGCCGAAAGCGAGCCAGCAGGCGGTGATGGAGAACGTGCTCAAAATCGAGCCGGGCGCAAAGCTGGACGATGAGTTGAGCGCGTCGTACTACTTCCGCTACTATCTGGCGCGTGCGCTGAATCATGCGGGAATGGGTGACCGGTACCTGGACTCGCTCAAGCCGTGGCGCGACTTGCTTCCTCTGCACTTTTCTACATGGCCTGAAACTCCGGGCAACACACGCTCCGATTCACATGCGTGGAGCGCGCACCCGATCTACGACCTCTTGACGCTGGTGGCGGGCATTGAGCCCGCGAGCCCGGGCTTCAAGACGGTTCGCATTGCTCCCCATCTGGGTTCGCTGCCCTGGTTGCAGGCGACCTATCCGCATCCTCAGGGCACGATCGCGGTGGAGTACGTGAGGAAAGGCGGCGCGCTCGAAGCCAAAGTAAAGCTGCCGGGAACGCTCACGGGAAGCTTTGAGTACGGAGGACGAAGCTGGAAACTCGTGCCCGGCGAAAACCACATCGAGGCTCTTCCTAAAGCGAGATAGGAGTAGCCGGTAGCCAATAGCTAGTAGCCAGTAGTCAGTAGCTAGTAGCCAATAGCCAGTAGCCAATAGCCAGTAGCCAATAGCTAGTAGCTAGTAGCCAATAGCCAGTAGCCAATAGCCGTCGCTGTTTACTTTCTCGATAAGCCCCCCGCCCCTCCCTCCCGGTATGCCATACCTCCATATTTGGTAACAAAGCACTTACGGGGCGGCCTCATACCTTTTCCATACCTCCTCCATACCCTCGCATACCTTGCATGCCGAGTCTTAGCGATTAGTGGTCAGTGATCAGTCGGCCGTAGCCAGCGGCAGGGTGATTTTGGGCTGTTTTGGCGCACAAAATTGCGTAAATTTCACCAAATTCGACCGTGGTTTTCTGGAAATTATGTTGATGACAAAAGAGTTAAGTACACTTTGTACCGAAAATGGAGCAGGAAATCATTGTCTCGACGATCGATGGGTCTGGAGGGTCGGGAAATGGCGGCGATACGGGAGCGATTGTGGTCCGTATTTCGATCATGGAGTGAGTATGCGCCGAAGCGGAGTAATCATCGGCAAGGTTCGGGAAGAGAATATTGGCAATGGAATCCGGGAGATGGCGGAATTTTGGCGGGCTGGCGGGCTTGACAGCGGTGGAGGGGGCGCGGGCTGGCCGTTGCAGTCAGCGGCGCGCCGCTGAGGGAAGTCCGGTTGCAGTGGGTAGAATGGCGCGATAGCTGGCATCGAGAGCGGGTCCGAGAAGAAGTATGGCGGCGATGCGGCGGACGACTTGCGAGAAGTACGCGGCCTCATCCGGGCGAAGGGCGCGGTGGAGCAGGGGCGACACGGGCTCCGAAGTGAATTCGCGGTAGCTGAGCCATTTCTTCAGCACCTGATAGCCACCGAGGGTGTAATTCCATACGTTGATCGGGACTGCGGACCAATGGGCGTCGCCGTTCAAATAGACATCTACGCAAGTTTCGCCAAGCAGGGCGAGCGCGTTGTTAGAGGTAAGAGATTCGGTGGCCGCGAGGGCTGCCAGTTTTTCTCGTTCAGGTTCAGTCCACGGACGCTCAGGGACACGGCCGCGACCGGGCATGACGGCACTCTCCTGTCCCTTATGCCCCCAGCCGGCGGTAACCTTTAGGGCCAAATCGAGGTTGGGGTCGAGCGGGAGCTTAAGTGCGGCGAGAAATGACCATTCAGCGGCGAGGTTGACGCTTGATTCCGCGTCGAGAAGCTCGGCGAGGCGGCCGCCGAGGCCTGCGGAGATGGCCAGCAGATCGACTGTGGCAGGCAGTGGGATGCGGGGCCAGTCTCCGAGCAGAGCCCCCGCATTTTCCGTACGATACACGGGAGAGTACATCGTGGCGAGCGCGTGAGAGAAGATTTCCTCTGGCTCTACGGCTCCTTCGCAGATTCTGAGTGCCAGATCAGAAACGTTCTCCAGCATTTCCCTCATGCCGGGCAGTCGTTCGACCCAGAACGCAGAAGGGAAGATTGTCGACCCCTTTTCGACGACGTGAAGACTGGCAAGATTCCTCGTTACACAAGGAGGGTCAAATGCCTTTCTGTTGCTTTGAGCGGAGACCATCGAGATGGCCCCGGAGTGAGCAGCCTGATAGTCCTCGCGTTTCTCGTCCAGGAGTTTCGTGTTTGGCTCAGAAAAGATCCACCTTTGGTCAAACGGACGATAGAGGTACGGCTTCGTTCTAGAAAGCGTCAAATCTCTCTTTAGCTCTTCAACTGAAGCCTCCGGATTATTTTCCTGCGCTATGAGGAGATCACTTGCTCTTTCTCTCGTAAGCCTCGCGCGAGTTTGTCGCGCGTCGAATCGCGTCGCGTTCGACATTGCGATCGGAGAAACTGTCGCAATCTCGTCATCAGATTTTTCCTCGTCTAAGTATGCGTTCATTCGCTCGACGAGCCTTTCGAGATCGATATCAACTACCAGCGGGTCGCGACTTGTCTTGATTCCCGGAAACGACCTGGGCAACAACTCGGGCAGTCGTGGCCACGAAGTGTAATCTGCCGAAAAAACTCGGTGCGCAAGCGGATTGCCGAGTGCCGGGGCGGGAACCAGTTCGGTATATTCCGGCGCGGCCTCGCTGCGGCTCTCACTTTGGAGTTGAGTGAGTTTCCCTGTGCCCCATAAATCGCGGAGATGGATTTCGGCGTGGGTTGACGCCGTTGTGGTTCTAACGAGCGTGGAGATAGCGGTGCCGACTTGTATGCCTTCGCGATTCTGCGGGGTTGAAAAGGCGCTCGGGTCGGGCAGCCCCTCTGGCGTCGTTTTGCCCGTGCGGTATTTGTCGCCGTTCAGGTTGTCAATGTAGATTGATTGAAAAGTATTGATGTACCGCGTGCGCATAGAGACATGAGAAAGCCCGTCTAGCCATGCGTTATTTGAAATCAGGCTGACGATGCCACAGCCGCCCTCGTTCCCGTGGACATGCGCATCACCAACGATGCGGCGCTCAGCGATGCGGAAGAAGCGGACATAAAGATCGTTAAGTCCCTGGCCTTGCGGGGCGGGCAGGCCCTGAACAGATTCACGGTAAGCTGTGGTAAGGTCGCGCTCTTCTTCGATTGTTGCGATGCCCGCGTATCCGTTATAGGGCGGGTTACCGAGAATAACCAGAATCGTTCCCTGCTGCTTGATTTGTTCGGAGTCTTCGCGCTCGCGTCGGAACTCCTCGAAGATGACGGACTGGGGATGGCGCTCGGGAACCCAGCCGGTGAGAGCATTGGTGAGGTAAACCCCGGCGCGATGCTGATCGGTTAGGGGAGCGCTCGCCGTCTCAAGCAGCGCCGCGATCTGAAGGTGAGCGATGACGAATGGCGCGGGCATGATCTCGAATCCGAACACGCGCGTCAGTGCCGCGGTACGCAGGGAATCGGGAACAAGCGCATTGTCGTCGCCCGCCCGCTCTAACAAAGTACGGTGAATGCGATGTAGGACGGCCGTGAGGTAGGCTCCGGTGCCGCAACACGGGTCAAGGATGCGGACAGCGGCGCTGGCAAGGCCAAGGGGTTCATTGAGCTGCGTGCGCAACAGTTGATCGACGCGCTCAACCATGTATTCGACGATCGGTTTGGGTGTGTACCAAACCCCGAGGTCTTTTCGAAGTTGGGGATCGAAGGCTTCAAGAAAAGGCTCGTAAAAATAGGCGACAGCCTCGTCTTCGCGGAAGGTATCAAAGAACGCAGGCTGAACGCGGTTGAGCGCATCACCAGCGAGATTGAGCACCTCTTGAAGCTGGACGGAGTTGAGCGCGCCCGGCTCGGAGACCTCACCGAACAGTTTGCGAAGGACGGGAACACGAAGATAGTAGGCGGAGAGGCGCCAATCGAAGTGCGCATCTGGAGCGCGACCCTCTGGTGCGCGACGCCAGAGCACCCAAGCCGAGAAAATGCCGTAGAAGAGCGTTTGAACGAGTGTCGAACGAAAGAAATGCTCGCCCTTTTCGCCCTCGAACCGAATCCCGAGCGATTCCTGCAAAGCAGTCTTTACCGCGTCGAAGCTGGCGAGTGGATGGTCTTCAGCGCGAGCACGAGCTTCACGCGCGTAGGACGCGAGGAGCCACGCTACGTCCTTTGGCTGCACGAGCGGAGCGCGATAGAGCATGACTCGAGCGATAAAGTCTGGAAACAGATTGTTGTGTTTGGCGAAGTGTGTGAGCGGCGCGGACCAGAGATCCGCGGCCGTGGCTGACAAGGTGTACTTTTCCAAAACGGTGGCTGTCCCGGCAGGACTCAAGCCAAGAAGCCGGAACTGGCGGAGGTTGGTGATGAGGACCAGTCCGTATTGGCGGAGATAGCGGATGGTCTGTGGCTCGGCTGCGAGGGCATCGAGGTTGTAGTCGGCCGGCTTGATTTCTACGACGCCACGCTCGGGATTCTGAAGCTGTTCAGGTTCGGCACTGCGCCGTTGGCGCTTTGGCTGCGGAAAGAACCCGCCGTCCGGGAGGCCCGCTCCACTATTGCGAAGTTGTGTTGAAAACAGGACTGCGGGCTTGAGAGTCTGACCGGTGGCATTGAAAAGACGGTCGAGAGGGGGATAGAAAGAGGTTTCAGCGGTTGCCGAGCCCGTGGAACGGATGGCCCGAAGATCGGCGATGTACTGGACTACGGTGTAATCGGCAGGCACGTTGCCTTCAATGATTGCACGTAATTTGGGCGGCACGGATGCGTGTTTTGGTTCCGGGCAAATGCTAATGGCACATCTAATTTCAGATGAGGTGAAGGATTTCACAAACCTGGTTTGAGAATCCCTGCAAATCAACCGGAGTTAATGGCCGTTCGGTTGCAGCACTGGCGCACGCAGGGCTGTGGTTTCGATCTCGATGCGGGTATCTTTTGCGAACACCACATCGTGGCCCGGGCGAAGAAAGTTCTCGTAGATCGAGAGCCCCGCTGCATAGAAGCCAATGCCCGCAGCCAGGTTGCGGTTCCCGGATGCCAGGCCCACGATGCGCCCAACCATGCCAAAACCGTTAGAAGCGACGCCAGTATTGGCGGTTAAATTCCCATCCTCGTCGAGAGCCCGGCTGGCGAGCATGGTCAGCAGCAACGGCGTAATGGCGCTGGACTGATTGCGGGGAGTGATCGTGCCCTCGGCGTCCATTTGCAGGTTCTGCGCTTTCTCCGCGGTAGCGCCTGCTACTGCTCCTTCCACCGGCTTGACGAACCCCAGGGGAAAGCGTACCTGTTGGAAGCTGAAGCGCAACTTACCATTGCGCCCAAACGAACGCGCAGCCCTGGCCATAGTCACCTTGCCGATCAACATCGCGCCCTGCGGCACCACGAGGTTCTGGTTCATGTCGTAAACCGGCTCGACAACCCACGCATCCACCGAATCGCCGGGACATGCCCGCGCCGACGTAACTTCGGCGGTAAGCGATGCATTCACTGACCAGATCTCGGGCGCACCTTTCGGCGGAACCCTGGGCGCCGGTTGCAGTACTGACACTAGTGCCGAGGGCACATCGAGCGGTGCGGCCAGCTCGAACGACCACGCGGTATGCGCGGCAATTCTCTCCGGATGATAGGGCAGTTCGCGATAGAGCATCTGAAGCGCACGGTCTTTGAATCCCGGCGCGGTAAACCACTCCAACTGGCTGCGCGCGAGAGCCTTGGCCATCGCTACCTCGTGCGCCACGAGCGACTTCTTTGGCGTGGCGCCGGGCGCAGAAAGCTGCAGGACCGGCGCGCCGTCGTCGGCGGCTTCAGCGTAAATCGGAAGGGCCTCGCCCGCCAGCTCGATCTCATCGAACTGCACCTCGGGCCGATGGAATGGCGTGAAGTCTCCGAGCAGGCGCGCATGAATACGTGCCTTTCGGTCCGGTACCAGCACCACCACCTTGCCCCGCACCGTAACGCCTTGGGGAATCACGAGCCGGTCTCCGGCATAAAGAGGATGAAGAAGCGTCCCCTCGATCGTCTCGCCGGCCTTCATCGAGTACTGCCGCCGAATCTCCACTTGCAGGCTGGTTCCGAGCGGCAGGACCAGCGCAGGGGGCGTTCCGGATGACGGCATGGGCCCAGCATTTGGCGCCGGATCTTTTGGAGGCGGAGGGCGAAGCGTAAGTGCCTGCGCATTCGCCGGCCACGGGATCGCAATGGTCGTGACGAAAAGGGAAAGGATGAAGAACTGCATGGTGGAGCGCTGCATGGGGAATGCTCCTGGCGTTGAGTTTCCAAACACTTGCGTCGACAGGCCATTGATCGAATTACTGCCGGCGCCAGCTCATATCCACCCGCACCGGTATCTCGTTCTTGATCGGCACGGTCAGGAACGACGGGCGCTCAACCTTGAAATCCGAGCAGGTAAGCGGGATCGTACCCATAATGCGCACTTCGCTCCCCTGCTGCGTGCCCTCAAATGGCGCACTCGCATAATAGGCAGTCTGCAGCGCAAACTGCACTTCCATACTAGCGTGAATCCACTGATTGCGTGTCTCCGCCTCAGGGAACTGCGCACGCACCGCGACCATGGGAAACTGTGCTCCGCGCACCGCTTCGACCATTTGCAGGTCGCGGCTGCTGTCGCCGGAGTCCCATATACTACGCAAATGCAGGCAAATCCCCGAGACAACACACTCACGCTGATCGCTCTCGGCGTTCTTGCCTTCATCCTGGCGGACACAACCCACGAAGCCCTGGGCCACGGCCTGGCCACCGTCGCCGTCGGCGGCATACCTGTCCTGCTCACCTCCAGCTACTTCTCCACTAGCGGTTATTTCAGCCGCTGGATTCCCGCCGGAGGCGGCATCGCCAACGTCATCCTCGGCCTGCTTGCATTAGCTTGCACGCGCCTGGCCCGCAAAGCTGCGCCGTCATTGCTGTACTTCCTCATTCTGCTCGCCGCCTTCAACCTGCTCTTCGCCGCGGCCTATCCGTTCTATAGCGGCATAGCACTGTTCGGCGACTGGGCCAGCGTCATCGCCGGTCTTGCGCCCGCTTGGCTCTGGCGCGCACTGCTTATCGTCGGCAGCGTCTCGCTCTACTGGCTCTTTCTCTGGTGGCTCGCCGCCGCCTTCCGCCCCTTCTGCGGCGTAGGCGACCGCGCAGGTCTAGATCGTCTGCACCACATCACGCTCATCCCATTTCTGTCAGCGCTTGTCATAGCCTGCATCGCCGGAGCCTTCAACCCTCAGGGATGGATCAACATCCTTGTCGCCGCAGCGCCCGCCGCGGCCGCATCCTTTGGCATCACGCAGCTCGACCACTTCCGCGCCGCGCTCACCTCCGATCCCGCCTCACCGCTTGCAGGGCCCATTCCCCCCAGCCCCGCATGGATCGGCGCAGCCGCTCTTGCCGCCGTCTTGTTTGTCGCATTTCTCGGTCCCGGCATCCACTTTCACTAAGGTGAAGGCGGGAAGACGCAGCGCTCCCTTAAAACCTGCGGTTCACGCAACGCTCACCGAAATATCCCTGTCTCTGCCATTCGTTCTCATGTTCTTAAGTCGAGCGGCGCGGAAAGACTGAATGCCAGAAACTCCGGCAATCTCGCAGCGTACAAATGCAGAAAGCCCGCGCCGAATTCCGACGCGGGCCGACTTTGCGTTACGAATCCTTCTTGTGACCGGGTGGTATTCGAGTCCGCGGGGAGGTCCTTCTCACCGCGATCCTCTGCCGATAGAAGTTGCTAGCAGTTCTGCCGCCTTTCACCGTCTCTTGTCGGCAAAGAATTGTAGCGTCTCAATGCCTGGCGACCGAGTTCGTTCTCCTTGAACCGAGATGATGGCGTTGCAGCGGCGATTACCGTCGGAGGCGCTCGATTCACGCCGGAGGAGTATTCGAACCTCCGACCCCGACCCGCGGGTCCCGAAATAGCGACCGATGACTTTTCAGTCTTGAATGTATGTAGCTCCCGATTCAGTCGTCAATTAGCTGCTCAACAACTTCGGACCCCGTTTCAAAACTTTCGAATTTTGGACCGCACACTCGGATTTCGGGGCCTTCAGCCAGAGAACCCGCAATATCGCGAATTCAAAACGGGACCTCGAGCCATCCGATCAGAGAAACCTCCCCCCTCTCGGGCCAGATTTCGACGTCAGCTGGAATTCTCAGGTGGAAGAAATTGGGCGGAATGGCCCGAACGGCGGGGTTTTTCTCGACATACGTGAAGCCAAGCCAGACGGCCCTGACGACATGGCGGGAGAGGGGGATTCATATCGCAATGTAAGCCATTTTTAATTAACGATATAACTATTTTTTCGAGAAACATACACCCAAAAGTACACCCTTCGAGAATTGACCGACGGAAAGGCTTGATTTAGGGCAAGAGGGTTTGGGTTTGTGTCCCGGCACCTCGCCCCCCCCATCGTCATCATCGTTGCCGACATCTTCGCTCCAATGCGGGAGCCGACTCTCCGACGGTTTCAGCTCAACTGTAGGTCGTGCGCCGCTCGCTCTAGGCAACTCTGGTGCTAACGTCACAGTGCCGCAACACTGTGTGAACTAAACCGGATACTCGTCCGCAACGTCGCCCGCTTCCATGGCTTACGATAATTGCAGTACCGGGGAGGCAGGGAACAACGTTGCATGAGATCGTCCCAAAACTGACTCCAGAGGAAGAGGAGCTTCTCCGCAAACGTGAGGAGTTGGCTGGCGTCCGTGGCGCCTTGGCTGAGCGCGAGTTGGAACTGGCCGACCTGCGCGCCCAGTTGAAGAGCTTCGAGGGCCGCTATCTGCGGCAGGTTGGCGTCCTGTACGCCGAACTGGACGACTGGGAAGCAAAAATTGCAGAGATTGAAGCCTCGCTGAAACCTTCGGCGACAGCAAGCCAGCGAGCCCAGGAAACGCGCAAGCAGGCGGAAGAAACCCACGAGGCCACCCATGGAGAAGCGTCCAAGGCGCGGGACTTCCAGCCGTCGGCGGACCTCAGGAGCCTCTTCCGCGAAGCCGCCAAGCGCCTTCATCCCGATTTTGCCAAGGATGAAGCCGACCGGCAGCTCCGTACCCGTCTGATGGCGCAGTTAAACGAAGCCTACGGCCAGGGTGATGTAGAGGCTATTCAGCGCATTCTCGATGAGTTTGGGAACTCGCCTGAATCTGTGCAGGGCGAAGGGGTTGGAGCTGAGCTGGTTCGCATCATCCGCCAGATTCATCAGGCACGGAAGAACATCGCGGCAATCGAGAATGAACTGAGCAGCCTGCGTGCCAGTGAAATCGCGCAATTGAAACAGGACGCTGAGGCAGCCCAGCAAGAGGGCCGAGACCTTCTCGCCGAACTTGCGGCAGATGTCCACGAGAGGATTACAAACGTAAAGAAGAGGCATGAGGTTCTGTCGGCGGAGGTGGAGAAGCGTGGCCGATAAATATGCTATCCAGCACATTCCCGGAAACGGCAAGTTTCACCTCACCCAATTGGGCACTCGCTGCGGTCTCATCGCTCGGGGGCGTAAAGATGCCGCCAACCTTTGGCCACGCACACCGCAAACGCAGCAAGCCTTCCGTTTGATGGATTTCGACTTCGTTGTATTGGATTTTGACAGGAGCGACATCGAATCCGGAGATACCAGCGAGGTGATGGCTGTGCTGAAGCAATTACTTGAGCGGGACGCTGCAACCAAGTTTTGTGAAAGAGTCGACCTACGCTGCACAGGCTATGATTCTGATTCGCGTGAACTGTGGGAGACTCCTGAAGTTCGGGCTTTTGTCCAAAAACTTGATCAGCAGTTCCCTTACTGGTGCTATTTTCTTTCCCGAAATGGCGAAGGCTTGTTGTGGTTAACCTACTGTTTGTATCCCCTCGCCCTGAGTCAGGATGAGAAGCAGCGGCTTTGGCTTCCAGCGATTCGCAAATATATCGAGGATCGAGGCATCCCGCAGATGACCGCGATTTGCAAGTATGTTGGTTGCTCGGACCAGGAGGCTGTGCGGCTAACAAGCGGTGCCGCCAACTATCTGGTCAATAAGCCACTGGGCAAATATGTTACGGACCGAAGTACCCAGCAGGGTAATTCCCCGAACTCAGGAAGGTTTCCGTCGGCTGCGGAGCGAGGCGAGGCGGAGGCGCAGTTTTATCTTGGTTCCCTGTATTTTGAGGGGCACAATGCACCGAATGACCATGCGGATTACGTTATTCCACAGAATTATGAATTGGCGATAATGTGGTTTCAAAAGGCCGCAGAAAAGGGCTACGCGCCTGCACAGCACGCTCTTGGCGTGATGCATTATTTCGGCCAAGGTTTGCCGCAAGATTACGAGCGGGCTGCAAACTGGTGCCTCAAAGCTGCTGACCAAGGCCACATCGATGCACAATATACCCTTGGCTTAATGTATTACAGCGGCCAGGGTGTGACGCAAGATTACGCAGAGTCCGCGATTTGGTGTCGAAAGGCATCTGACCACGGCCATTCAGGGGCAAAAACCATTCTCGACTTGCTTAATTCCCGTGGGGTATTGTCTGGAAGGTAGAGAAGCATGGCGGATAAGCATGAACTTCTGATTCTGCCGAATCGGGGCGACTCTTCGATTGTCCTTTCGAAGACCGTATCCAGTCTTGCTGCACGAGGGCGGAAGGATGTTGCCAGCCTCATAGCACGCAGATTCCAGCCGAGGGTGCCAGAAGCGGTCATTGACTTCGCTGATAATGGTGACGCAGATGCTCAATTCAACATTGGTATGAAGTACTACCGCGGGGACGGTGTCGCAAAGGACTACGGCAAAGCTGCTGAATGGTTCCGCAAGGCTGCTGACCAGGGTCATGCCACTGGACAGTGGTACATAGCCGTGCTGCATTTCAATGGGCACGGCTTACCCAAAGACGAGAAACAAGCTATGCACTGGTCTCGGAAGGCTGCGGAAAACGGAAATCAATTCGCGCAATATAATCTAGGCTGGCGATTGAACCTTGGCCAAGGGATACCACAGGATTATTTGCAGGCAGCAATGTGGTATCGCAAGGCAGCAGAGCAGGACAATGCGGACGCTCAGCAAGGTCTCGGCTCACTTTACAACCTCGGCCATGGCGTTCCGCAAGACAAAGTCGAAGCTTATTTCTGGTTCTATCTTTCGGCTGGGAGGACGTCTGGGCCGCGCCTACCAACGAATTACACAGTTGAAGATGTGGCGAAAGAGAAGCTAACAAATGATGAGCGCGCCGAAATCGAGAAACGGGTGAAGCGATGGCTGGCAGAACATCCGCGACATAGGTGACGGGATTAGAGACGAACTATGAAAGACGCGAATAGTCCAAGCAAGGTTTTCGTGCTCGGCGCTGGGTTTTCGGCGCATGCTGGCTATCCTCTGGTCAAAAGTTTAAGAAAACCTGTGCTTGAAATGGTCCTGGATGACCATGAAGGTCGCTTCTTCTGGTGCGAGAGATGGCGCGAGGAATTTACTGAGGTACTGAACGCAGCAGACATCGCATTGTCAACGACCGGTAAAAATCCTGAGCATTGCTTTGAGGAATTGCTGTTGCATCTTGAGAAAATTAGGGCTGCGGACCCGGCGGCTATGACCACGGATAGAATCCTGCGCGGGGCTACTGGCCGGTATCTTTGGGAGCTGAACAAAGGCGAATTGTCAGTTGCATACAGGAGTTTCGTTTCTCATGCCAAACATGCCGTAGGTGTGATTTCCTTCAATTGGGACGTTCTGCTCGAATCAGCCCTATGGCAAGCGGGTACTCTGTGGGAATACAGACCTTGTAATGCTCCGTTGCCCGTGATCAAACCACATGGCTCTATCAATTGGAGTAGCCATATCTACCAAGGCGCAAGCGGTGATCCCATGTGGCATAATCTGTTTCCCGGTTCGGGTCTATGCTGGATTCGGCCGCGTTCATCTGCCGATCAGAGCACTGAACCTGACCCGGCATTTCAGGATCCATTCCCCGACTGTTCGAACTCGGATTTGAACTATATGCTATTTCCTGGTGATCCAGATTCGCCTGAAGAAACGGCGGGAGATGCAATTTCCGAAAAGACCGTTAGTGATCGACGTATGCTTTGGGAAGATGCGTGTTCGCTTATAGGGAGATCAGACGAAGTTGTATTCCTCGGCTATTCGTTACCCGGATACGATTCTTATGCATTGAAGCGTCTGAAAAATGCGTGTAAAGGAAAGCGGATTGTGGTCGTAAATCCATGTTCTCATGACGCGGATGAAATCAAGAGAAACCTTGGCCCAGATACTGCTGTAGAGATCAAATTACGGCGGTTCGAAGATTCCGAATATGCAAAGGTCGCTCAATAGAGGCCGGAAAGATGTCTTCCTATTGGATAATGGCTCTTGCCGCCCGATTCATCGAATAAACTGCCCATCCTGCGAAGAAAACGGCAATAAGTATATTGATCATCTGCCAGTCAGCCCGAGTCATGTGTACCGGAAGCACAGGATTGAACAATAGCGCAATGGCACCGAATGTCCATACCCACGGTGTCTGGCGTTCCTGATACCTCTTGGTGCTGAGGTAGGCGGAAGCTGTACAAATCAAGACTCGCAGCAGAACGTAGAAGAAATATGGCAAGCGCGTGAACGCTGCGACTAACAGCGCGACGGCACATATCCCCAGCAGAATGGCCTCATTCTTCACGCTTCTGCTCATAAATCCGCTTCCTTGCCGAGCGTTGATTCGAATATGGCTACGGGAACCTCGCGGTCCTTCCCGGAGAAATATGCCGGCATCGGTAATGCCGACGCCGCGAACCTGCCGGTGGCTGACCTCTATTGCCCCACAGCCGGCCTACGGGTGGCAGATTTTGACCAAACGGATTAATCCTCCGGGATCTTAACCATCCCGACAGAAAAAAGACTATTCCCTATGCTGTTTGCAAATATAGTGCCCAGCTTTCGGGTTGTCTTCTCATCCGGCGCAGAGAATCGATAATTCACAATCTTGCCCGCAAAAGTGCAGCTGAAATCGACACGATTCCCAACGATCCGCACCACTTCCTTAATCGTGACTTGCTCTGAAGAGATCGCAAAAGTATCTCCTGGAGCCCACGTTCCGCCGCCGTCTGGCGGCCAACCTGCTAAATCCATCACTCTTTGCATTGCCATCTCCCGACGGCCCTATTTTACGCTTCTGCCCACGCCCCCTTGGGATATGGCAACGATGCCTGGCAAGTCGGGCCGCGCTGGGAATCCGCCGTGAATCGGTTATTTTTTCTCTATCCTCCCCACGGTTAGATTTGTTGCGGTTCATTCGGCTTCTCTCATCTCCATGCAATGAATCCACTATTTTCCCCGGCGTTTCGCTGACGCGAATCCCTTTGGTTACTATCGGTTAAAGCATGATCTTCCATACTCATACACATATGCTGTAAGATATATCACGGCAAGAAAACCATATGTCCACTGCAAAGAAGCCTACACCCCGACCGAGGCGCAGAGTCGTCGCTCCCGCAGAGAGGCGGACTCAGGTCCGGCTCACGGTGGATTCCAAATTCACCAAAACTCATTTCAACCAGCTTTTCGCCGTGCTGAAAATCCGCAACAGAAACGCCCTGGCCGAGCACATCATCATGAATTTCAAAACCAAGACCGCTCAAGCGCAGATTCTGGCCTTCTATAACGGCCCGTGGCTGGACATTCCGTTTCAGAGCATTGACACCTCGTTCGTCTTCCCTTTGACCTACGAGATTGCCGATGAGTTGGAAAGGGTCGGCGGCGAGATTCTCGGCGGCGTGAATAAATCCAAGACATTTCGGGTGATGGTGGCTTACTTTGCGGCCGTCCATAAGCTCAAGACTCCAGTTCAATCCACATTCGCATAGTTTCGCCTGGACATCTGGATGATGACGGCCGTATAGACGCGGTGATCGCGGGAGGTTCGCTGCCGATAGGCGATGGCATATTGCTCATGCTCTTCGTAGCGCTGATGGAGAGCTTCTTCGATCATGAGCTACCTGCCGCCTCTCTCCTGCTGGCGTTGGCGCGGATTCATTAGGCGCAGTTGCAGGCGCAGGGCGTGTTGCATCTCCGCGTCCGTGAATTGGACGGAAATGCCATGTTGCGCCGCAGTCTTTATGACCATGCGCTTCCACTCAACGGTGCCTGTACATGCAATGCGCGGTCCGTATTTTTGCATGGCCATTTCCAATCCAAAGAGGACTGCTGCCTTATCCTGGTTGAGCACGGTGACAATGCGCCCGCGGTCGATAACGGAAACCTGCCCGTTTAACGTGTAGGACACATCGCCAGTTCTGCGATCAATTGTCCAGATGCGCGCCGTGGAGATCTGTTTAGCAAGGGCCTGCTGCTCCCGTTGGGCCACAAGGCGTTGTTCTGCGAGATCGGCCCAGTCGGTGCCGGCGTCATGATCGGGAGATGGGCCGAAGTGCAGCCCGCTTGCTTCGAGCCTTGCATCGAGCCGCCGCTGATTGCGCTGGTCGGCATAACGCCATCCCCGAAGCTGTGCGGCTGCCCGCGCATCTCCCTCGTCAGCCCTATCCGCTACCCAAGCGCGGAGGTTCTTCGGAAAAGCCTCCTGCCGCAGCCGTTGAATGGACAGCTTCAGGGCGCGTACTTCGAGAACGGATTGGGCCGTAGCCTGGGAGAGCAGAACCTTCTTGTCCGGCCATGACAAAGCGGAGGCACGAATCTCCTTCTTTTGTTGCCGCAAAACTTCGCGGAGGTATTGCGTGCCCTCTCTTCCGTCTGTTGTGAAGGCCTTGCACACCTGGCGTTGCCGGTTGCGATACTGGTTATATTCATTTATCAATGCGGACCGGTCTGCTCGTCGCTGCGCTTTGCGCTCCTCCCTTTGTACGGCATTACGTTCTTTATGTTGTGCCGGATGTGGTGCGGCTTGTGGAATGGATGTCGAGGCCGGTGTCCACGGTCCAAGAGCGGCTTCCGTGGCCTGGCGATTGACCTTTCCTGCGAAGTTGTGCCGGAATACGTCGGACGCTTTCACGCGGATGCCGTGGTCAGTGGCAAGAACAGTGTATCCGCCCGATTCCGCCTTCTCAAGCCGGAGACGAGCCTTCGACAGAAGCATGTGGAGATCATCCCAGTTCACATTGTTCCGGGTCAGGAGTTGCCGTACACGCGGAGCCACTTCGCTGCGGACGTAGGTTTGTAGAGATTCCTCATCGTGATAATGTTCAAACTTTGCCGCAGCGCCTGTCGGCTGTTGTCGAGAAGTACGAAGCGCGTTACGCTCCGAATATGAAGTGCGTATCGCCTTTTGTGATTCCTCATCCCAACGTGTTGGACCCGGCGTATGTGTCCATCCATGCTTTGCTTCGAGGGAGCGCATTGCCGCATCGAGCGTCAACCAGTTGCGGTAGGGTGTGTGCGCTTTGAATGTCTCTGGGTGAACCTTGTTCACAATGATGTGGATGTGGAAGTGCTTCCTGTCATCGTGCGCGACAATCATGAACTGATGGTCTCGGTATCCAAGTGCCTTCAACGTGTACGCCGCGCATTCAAGCCACTGCGCTCGGGTCGGACGTTCTTCTGGCGGCCACGCCAGCTCATAATGACAAAGCGCATCCTTGCAGCGCGGGTTCAGGAATGCAATCCCCTCCATTTGAACGGCCACCGTGTCCAAACCTGCAAGGTTCTCCGACAATACCACGTCTCCCCGCAAAAGAAGCTCTCCTGTGTCGGCGTCGCGTTCCGTTGTCAGGTATTTGGGTAGTCGCCTGAAACTTCCGGAGTGTTGCCGGGCGGGTTGAACTTTGGCAATCATTCTTACTCCGCTGTGTTCTTGTTGAAGGTGGCGAGTGCCGTGTGCAGTTCCAATAGCACCGAGTTGAGTTGCCGACGTAGTTCCTCTTCGTTGGGAAGGTTCTTTATCTCCCTCAACAGATGCTTTTGCAGTCCAAACAACTTGCTGAGTTCAGCGGCGACATCCCGGCTTGCGCGAGAACGTATTGGCCGGTTGAGTGCGCATTTGCGAATGTATTCGCTGACCGTTAGGCCGGCGAGGTGCGCCTGTTGGCGAATGATTTCCTTCTCTTGGGATAAGAGCTTTATGAGCAGCCCTCGGCGATGTTCTGTCTTCTTTGGCCTTACCATTTCAGTGCTCCTGGGGGTCTCGGGGCGAAGCCCTGAGCAAGATGCGCAGGCCCAAACCCGAGTAGCGAAGCGGATTGGGTTGGGCCGGTGGATATGCCAAAACGACCGCAGGGAGTTTCGGTATATCCAGCGCCTACCTTGCCTTCACGTTTACCAGAATCTTCATCCTCACCAACATCATAATAATACATATTTGACATCATTGTAGTCAATATGATGAAATGCCGGTGTATGGAGAATGAGGCTCGTCGTAGGGTGCAGGTGCTCTCGTCGCACAATGTCGAGGAGTTTCGTGCGTTCCTCAAGGAAAAAGCGAATGAACCCGTTTCGCAACCCGCTTTGTACAAGATGGGCGGGATTGTACGGGCGGTATTTCCTCAACTGTCTGAGCTGAGGAAACGGGGATACTCGCTCAAGATGCTGGTTCGTATTTTTGAGGAGAATGGCCTGAGAATCACCGCAACGGCATTATCGGGCTACATGAAGAAACTGAAGATGGAAGCTGAAGGTGCGTCGGCGATTGAGGTTCATGAAGGAAGAACACAACCTTTGCCCCCTGGTTCGTAAGCGCTTGGACTTTTGGCAATAAGCGCGGATGTACCTCTGTAGGAAAGGGCGCAACGATGATCGTACCGCGCAACGAAATGCAATCGTGTTTTTTGAGGATAGCTGTGATGTTGCTTCAGACAAAAGAACATAACCGTGCGCGGCATCCTGGAGAAAAGTAAGGCAAAGGGCGCGTGAGAAGTGAGGGTGGCCACCGCTGGTTAACAGGTAAATTCGGCGGTGTCGTGAACGGCGCTCTCATCAGGAGCACGCGTAATAGAAATGCAATTTAAGCAAAGAGGTAAAGGGATGCCGAGAAAGATTCTGAGACTGCCAATTGTGTTGGATCGCACCGGCCTATCGCGCAGCACCGTTTATCTGCGCGTCAGCGAAGGAAAATTCCCACGGCCAGTGTCGCTGGGAGCCAGGGCGGTCGGCTGGATAGAGGCAGAGGTAGAGGAGTGGATCGCCGGTCAGATTGAAGACAGCCGAGAAATTCGAGCCCACAAAACAGGGATGAATCCGTCGCCGTCAAGATGAAGGCTGGAGCAGGGTTCCGACCAGCTACCCGTCTGACAGATTGAATTGCTGGAAGCTGCCTGCCCCTACTGGCCGAGCTGATTGGCGGTTATGCTGCGGTTCCACGGAAGGGCAGCACTTTGCCTCCGCGTTGTGTCTGCTCCAGAAAGTCCGCCCATTCCTGCATCATCTTGGCACGTGGCTCCAGATAGAGCGCATGGTTGTACGCCGCACTCACCGCATTCCGAGCCGCGTGAGCAAGCTGCAATTCGATATGGTCATGTACATAGCCCTGCTCGTGGAGAATCGTGGACGCCAGTCCGCGGAAGCCGTGTCCGGTCATCCGTCCCTTGTAGCCCATCCGCTCCAGCGCTCCAAGAATGGTCATGTTGCTCATCGGCTTCTTGGGATTGCGGTCGCCGGGAAACAGGAACTCACTCGTGCCTGAGAGGGTTTGCAGGGTATCCAGAACCTGAAGAGCCTGAGTTGACAGGGGAACGATATGGGCTGTCCGCATCTTCATGCGTTCAGGCGGAATATTCCAACGGCGAGCTTCGAGGTCGAACTCCGACCACTTGGCTCCGATCAATTCGCCGGTCCGAACGAAGGTGAGGGCCATCAGCTTTATCGCCAACCGCGTTACGTGAGTACCCTGATAGACCTCAATGGCTCGCAGAAGGGCGGGGAGTTCCTTGGCTTCCACACGGGCGTAGTTCGTCTTGCGCGAGGACTTGAGGATGTCCCTCGGCCGGATCTCCGTCGCCGGATTCCGGCGGGCGTACCCGTGCGCAATGGCGTATCGAAAAACCTGCCCAGCCGTTTCCAAGGCGCGCTTGGCAATGTCGCGGGCTCCCCGATCTTCGATGGCCTTTGTCATCACTACCAGCTCAGGCGCTTCGATCTCCGCAACCGGACGCGCTCCCAGTGCGGGCAAAATATCCATTTCGATCCGCCGCCGCGTGTATTCGACATGGCGCGGACTCTTGCCTTCCGCCCAGTGATCCAACCACTGTTCGGCTACACTCTGAAAGGAATTCTCGACCGCTTTTTTCTCCGCAGTCTTCTCGGCCTTCCGCTGCGCCATCGGGTCAACACCTGTCGCCAGCAGCTTGCGAGCCTCAGCATGGCGTTCTCTGGCTTGCGCCAGCGAGACGTCCGGATACTTTCCCAAGGACATGAGCTTTTCCTTGCCCTCAAACCGATAGGACCAGCGCCACAACTTCCCGCCGGTTGGCTTAACCCAAAGGTAGAGCCCGCCTCCATCGCCCAGGCTGTAGGCTTTTTCCACCGTTTTAGCCCTTTTGATCTCCGTATCGGTCAGTCCTGCCATGCCCATTCCTCCTCTTCCAGGAAAAGTACACCCACTTCAAAAACAGAATACACCCAGAAGTACACCCGCCAGAACACGGCTGCACTCGGATGCATTTGGACGCAGAAAGACGTAAAGCCTAGCAAATGCTAGGCTTTACGTCTTTCTGTCGGATGTCTTGGGATGTTCCTGGAAGGAGTCGTGGCGGAGAGAGGGGGATTCGAACCCCCGGTACAGCTTTTGACCGTACAACGGTTTAGCAAACCGCCGCCTTCAGCCACTCGGCCATCTCTCCGGCTCACAGTGGATTATACCGGAACCCACATTTACCGCGCTTTCCCTTTCCGGGGCACCCAGTTACATTCATCTGTATGCGTGCGCTGTTCAACCCTTCCCCCCAAAAATTGCTCCTTCTGCCCCTCATTGCCGCGACATTCTTCATGGTGTCCGGTGGTCCGTACGGCATGGAGGACATTCTCGGCGGCGCGGGTTTTGGCTGGGCGATCGTGATCCTGCTTGTTCTGCCCGTCGTGTGGAGCCTGCCCACCGCGCTCATGATCGGCGAGCTCGCCGCCGCCATCCCTGACGAAGGCGGATTTTATGTCTGGGTGCGACGCAGCCTCGGGTCCTTCTGGGGCTACCAGGAAAGCTGGCTCTCGCTCTCGGCCAGCGTCTTTGACATGGCGCTCTACCCCTCGATCTTCGTTCTCTACCTGGGCAAATTCAACCCCGCGCTCACCGCAGCTCCGCGTGATTATCTCTGGTCCCTGGCTGTGGTCGTTATTTGCTGCGCGTGGAACCTGCGCGGCGCGCCTCGCGTTGGCAAAGATTCCGTCTGGATGTCTGTGCTGCTTCTCGCGCCTTTTGCTATCTTCATTCTTCTCGGCTTCTGGCGCGGCCTCACTCTCCATCCGGCCATACACTGGGGTCGTCCCGTCCCTTCACCCGACGCCGATGCCGGCCTCTCCACAGCAATCCTGGTCGGCTTATGGAATTACATGGGCTGGGACAACGCCTCCACCATCGCGCGCGACGTCCATGATCCTCAGCGCAATTACCCGCGCGCCATCGTCGGCGCTGCCATCATCACGGCCGCCACATATGTCCTGCCGCTTGCCGCAATGGCCGTGGGTGGTCTCTCTCCGGATGGCTTCACCACAGGTTCGTGGGCCACTGCCGGCTTCGCGCTCGGCGGTTCTTTTCTGTCCCTGGCCGTCGTTGCCGGCGGAGTCATCTGCGGCGTGGGCATGTTCAACGCGCTCATGATGAGCTACACTCGCCTGCCCATCGCCATGGCGGGCGATGGCATGTTGCCGCGCATCTTCGAGCGCCGCAACAGCCGCGGTGCTCCATGGGTCAGCGTGCTCTTTTGTGGTCTCGCCTGGGCGCTCGCTCTCAGCCTGCCCTTCGAGAAGCTCATCTCCATAGACCTCATTCTCTACGGCACCAGCCTCATCCTGGAGTTCGTCGCCCTCATCGTTCTTCGTCTGCGCGAACCGCAGCTTCCGCGGCCCTTCCGCGCCGGCAACTTCGCTTTTGCGTGCACGCTCGCCGTCGGCCCCACCATCCTTATCGCCTACGCGCTCTACGCTTCGCGCAGCGAGAAGCTCGGCGATCCAGGCACCGCCTTCGCCAACGTCTCATCTCTTCTTTTTGCTTGTGGGATTGCCCTTCTCGGGGCGCCGCTCTATTGGTTCACTGCGCGTCCACTCGCTCGACGCCGCGCCCTCGCCGCTGCCGCCGTACCCGAATAGCGCTTCATCCTTAATCTATGGCCGCCGCCCGCGAGTCCTTTTACTTAGTCCCCAGTCCCTAGTCCCTTGCGCCCTACCCCGCCTTCCTCTTCACCTCGTGATGCTTCGCTTTGCTGATCTCAAATTGCTTGATCGTGTGCGCCACGCGATCGCGCGCATAGGACGCGTCACGCCAGCCCTTCATCTCCACCCGCTTCCCCTCGAGATCTTTGTAAATCGAAAAAAAGTGCGTAATCTCCTTTAGCATGTGCGGATAGATATCTGTGTAATTCCATATATTTGCAAATCGCGGATTGTTCTTGCCCACCGCCAGCACCTTCTCGTCCAGGATTCCCTGATCCAGCATCTCCAGCAATCCGATCGGTCGCACCTCCTGCACGCACCCAGGAAAACTCGGCCCCGGCACCAGTACCAGCACGTCCAGCGGATCGCCGTCATCGCTCAGCGTCGACGGAACAAATCCGTAATCGCCTGGATAGTGCACGGGCGAGTGCAGGTTCCGGTCCAGCTTGAACACATGCAACTCCTTGTCGTATTCAAACTTCTGCGTTCCATCCAGCGGAATCTCGATGACCGCGCGAAAAACCTCCGGCGCCCGGTCGCCTACGGGCAGTTCCAGATAATTCACCATTGCGTTTTATCTCTCCTTGAAGATTTGCGGTAGTTTGGCCGATTGCGCCGCTCTGGAAATCGAGCTGCTTTGGGGGAATCGCGCCGCCCAATCTTTCCTTGTTTCAACCCAATTCCTGAGCTTCACCGCCGCAGGTCGCCGCTTTTCTGATCCCTGATCCCTGATCCCTATTCCCTGTCCTTCTATAATCAGGGATCATGAAGGCGCATGTCTATGTCACGCCAAAAGCATCGGTCCTGGATCCCCAGGGCCAGACCATTCACAACGCTCTCCGCAAGATCGGATTTGCCGATGTCACCGCCGTGCGCCAGGGGAAGTATTTCGTGCTTTCGCTCGCCGATGGCCTCCAGTCCAACGCCGCTCGCGCCGAGGTCGAACGCATCGCCCGCGAGGTCCTCACCAACCCCGTCATTGAGGAGTACACGTACCGGATCGAGGATTAGTCACCGGGGCCGGCAACCGGCTCGGCGCGATGCGCGCTCAAACCCTCCCGGTTGCCAAGTCAGAGAAAAATCCCGGTAAAGTTTACATTCCAGGATCAGAAATTACCTGTTGAGGCCCGAAATTAGACGGCTCCCATCTCGAACATCCCGCGATTTCCACAACTTAACCTTTCTCCCATGAGCATCATAGATGATTCATCCGCTTCGCTCCATCTATGGCGATGCGATTGCTACTCTCCTTGGCGACAGGATCTCTGCTCATGCTGATTGCATGGTTAGTTTTTTTGGCATAGAACCTGTTTACAACGACGGAGGGGTCTAAATGGCAACCGTTCAGTTCATCAATCTAAGGCTCGCAACCGCGTCGCCCTCCCGGCACCCATCTTCCCTACCGGCCCACAGCTACGGCGCACAAGCCATATCAGTCCGGCTCCCCGACGCGCCGCAGGCCGAATGGGCCGCCGAGGCCATTTCCAATCTCAGGCATGTTGTCGCCGGCATCGGCTTCGCCCTCATTATTGAGGGCGCGGCAGCCATCTGTATCGTTGCGACCTGGGGCCTCTGGCATATCCGCTAACTGGTTCTATCCCACTCCGGACCCGCCGCATCGCTTCCTCCACAGCCGATGTCCACCACTCGGATCGCCAGAACCTTTTCACTTCCCCAGGATCGCTTTCCCAATTTCGTCGAAACTGAAGGCTAAATGCTGACAGATGGCTTCTGATCCCTGAGACCTGAAACCTGATTACTGTTTTCACCCTCCATCCACCGGATACTGCACATTGAACGGGAATACAATCTCCGCTTCGGTTTCGACCGGCTTGCCGTTCACCGTCGCCGGCTGAAAGCGCCACGTCTTCACCGTTTCCAGAACAATTCCGTCCAGCCGGTTCCCCAATCCCCTTACCAGAGTCTCGCTCACTACTGCGCCTTCTTCGTCCACCTTCACATCCACCACAATCTTCTCTTCGGCCGCGGGCAAAAGCCCGCGCTCCGTCACGGCCGGCTTTGGCGAGAACACCGGAAAAGCAGGGCGCGCATCTTCATCGTTGCTCCCATTGCCATTCGCCGCGTTGCCTCGCCCTTCGCCCTCGTGCTGCGTAGGAGGCGCGCCACCCCCCGAATCGTTTTGCGGGCGCAACTGCCTCATTTTCAGAGTTGGCGGCACCGCCGCATCCGCGTACCGCTCCGGCTTGTTCGTGTCCGCCGCGGTCAGCCTCGCTGGCAAAAGAATCTCCACGGCATGTGCCCCGCCCGCCACCTCGATCCCCGCCAGGGTTCCGATATCGGCGTTCTCTACCACTCTCGTTCGAGTGACCAGTCCCATCCAGACCACAAACGCCAGCACCTCTCCGTGGACTGCAAGCGACATCACCAACATCCGCAGTCTGCCCGTGGCGTTCTTTTCTCCAGTCCGCAAACAGTCCTCCTCGTATGGGAAACAGATGATTGAAGCAACCATCTTCGCACAAATCCGATTCCGTCTATAATCGACGTTTCCCGCGTACGTAAAGTAGCCAGATCTGAGTAGATCTTTTAGAGACCGGAGTAAATCTTTTAGAGATGCCTCAATTAACCGAGCAATCGAACCTCGCCGGCTCACTGAGCGAGTTTCACACGGAATCAGGCAGATCGCTGCTCGATCTGGTGGACGAGTCTCCCGTCTTGCTCATCTTCCTCCGCCATTTTTCCTGCGCCTTTTGTGCGCAGGCTCTGGACCGCGTTTCCCAGGTCCGCACTCAAATCGAAGCCCAAGGCGTGCGCCCGGTCTTCGTGCATCTCGGCTCTCCGGAGCGCGCAAAACCTTACTTCGACTACTACCACCTCTCAGATGTGGAAAGAATCAGCAATCCCAAGGCGACGCTCTATCAGCTTCCGGCCTTTCGTTTGTCGCGTACTAATCCTTACCTGCACTTCCTCAATCCGACCGTCTGGAAGGGCTGGCTCAAGGGCGCAATGTTCAAGTATGGAATTGGCTTGATCAAAGAAGATGCGGAGCAGATGCCCGGCGTCTTCCTGCTCAAGGATCGTAAGATCGCCCGAGCTTTTCGCCATCGAACCATCGCCGATGAGCCGGATTACCTGAAGCTCGCAGGCGCTGGGTAAGCGGTGAGGGACAACCGGCAACGGATAACCGGAAACGGGTAAGCGGGCAAATCCGCCACGGCGGCGTAAGAAAATCCCCAGGTCTGGAACTCGCGTCCACCGATCCGCCTCGCCGTGGGCCCGCGGGTTATTGCGGCACTTGAGCGCCGTACTTGGCAGCAACTTGCTTGATGCCGTCCCAGTCGGAGTTGATCTGGTTGTTGGCATCCAGGGTCATTTGGGCAATCCTCGCTTCTGCCTGAAGGTGGTCGCTCCAGGGAGTTTCGTCTGAACCGAAGAGTGTGGCCAGAGCTCCCGCGGCCGCGGCGGCGTCAGCATCGTTGTCGAGTTCGGCCTTCGCCTTTTGCACTTTCGCCGCCTGCTCCCATGCCTCGATGTATTTCACATAGGCGACGTTGAAGTCGACCGGGCAGCCCGACAGGTCGACCTTGCGCATCGCCGCGACATGATCTTCGGTTGTCAACTTGCCGGTAAGCGAATCTTCGTGGAGCGCCTTTTCGGTCGCTGACTTGTAGAGCATGTTTTGGATGCTCTCGCAACCGGTAATGGCCGCGACAGGCAAAAAGGCGAGCAGGCACAGGAGTAATGCGGCAATGCGTTTCATCGGTGACCTCAAGGGGGGAAATCGGCTTGGCCGGATAATACCATGCCGGATGACGCAGCTGGTTAAGGGGTAGCGAGCCAGCTTTAAGATCGCGCTCAGCCCTTGAAGGGTACGGGCTTCAGCCCGTACATAAAATGAGCAAATTGTCTTGGGGCTTTAGCACTGGAGGGAAAGAATCCTTCAAGCTAACCCACTGCCATTCGTTTACTTCTTCCATCCGGCGCCCATCACCAACTCCCCCGTTCGTGTCAGAGCCTCTTTTGCGCCGTTCGCATAAAATCGAAGCATGTGCGGGATCGTTGGGTACGTAGGCAAAAAGAAGGTCGTTCCAGTTATTATCGAGGGGCTAAGGCGCCTCGAGTACCGGGGTTACGACTCGGCTGGAATCGCCGTCGGCCATCCCGGTAGCGACAAGCTCGACCTGCGGCGCGCGGCGGGCAAGCTCTCGAATCTTGAAGAGGTTCTTCGCGAGAATCCTCTCGATGGCACGTTCGGCATCGGCCACACCCGCTGGGCCACGCACGGCCGCCCGACCGAAGAGAACGCACATCCGCACCGCGATTGCACCGGCCGCATCGTCGTAGTTCACAACGGCATTGTCGAAAATTATCTCGATCTCAAGCGCGAGCTCACTGCGCAGGGCCACAAGTTCGTCACTGAAACTGACACCGAAATCATCGCGCACCTCATCGAACAAGTTCAGAAAGATGCTGAGACCGCCGGCAAGCCCGTTTTGCTTGAAGCGGCGGTTCGCTCCGCAGTCGCGCGGCTTTCAGGGGCGTTTGCTCTGGGAGTCCTCTCGTCCGCCGAGCCAGACAAAATCGTGGCTGCGCGCCTCGGGCCGCCGGTCGTCATCGGAGTCGGCGATGGCGAAAGCTTTATTGCCAGCGATGTGCCGGGAATTCTCCACCATACGCGCAACGTCTATTTTCTCGCTGACGGCGACGTGGCGATTCTCACTCCTGCCGGCGTCGAGCTCACTGACTTCGACGGCCGCCCCATCGTGCGCGAGCTCACGCGCATTCAGTGGGATCCCATCCAGGCGGAAAAGGGCGGCTACAAGCACTTCATGCTCAAAGAAATCTGGGAGCAGCCGCGTGCAGTCACTGACACCACTCTTGGCCGCGTGTCGCTCGACTCGGGCAAAGTCTTCCTCGGCGAGATGGATATCCCCGATGAGGACTTGGCCAGCGCCGCGAGCATAAGCATCGCCGCCTGCGGAACCAGTTGGCACGCCGGCCTTACCGGCAAATACATGATCGAGCGGCTGGCGCGGATGCCCGTCGATGTCGACTACGCGAGCGAATACCGTTATCGCAATCCCATCGCAGGCCCTCACACGCTCGGCCTTCTCATTACGCAATCCGGCGAAACAGCCGACACGCTCGCCGCGCAGCGTGAGATGAAGGCACTCGGCTCGAAGACCGTCGCTATCTGCAACGTGGTCGGCTCCATGGTTGCGCGCGAAGCGCATGGCGCTATCTATACCCACGCTGGCCCGGAGATTGGCGTCGCGTCGACCAAGGCATTCACCTCGCAGTTGGTCGCGCTGTTCCTGCTGGCGCTCAAGCTGGGCCAGTTGCGCGGTCATCTCGACAAGGCGCAGAGCGTGAAACTGATCGAAGAGCTGAGCCGCATCCCCGTCAAGATCGAGGAAGCATTGCGTTGCTGTTCAACCCAATGCGAAGAGCTGGCCAAGGAGTTCTCGACGGCCCGCGACTTCCTTTACCTCGGCCGCGGAATTCACTTCCCCATCGCCCTCGAAGGCGCGCTGAAGCTCAAGGAAATCTCGTATATCCACGCCGAAGGCTACCCGGCCGGCGAAATGAAACACGGACCCAACGCCCTCATCGACGAAACGCTGCCTGTGGTGGTGCTGGCCACGCGCGACGAGCGTGACCCCGCTTCGAAGCTGCGTTATGAGAAGACGCTCTCGAATATCCAGGAAGTAACGGCTCGCAGCGGACGCGTGATCGCAATCGCAACCGAAGGTGACACGACCATCGGCGGCTTGGTCGAGCACGTCATTGCAATTCCTCCAGCCCCCGAGTTACTTGTGCCACTCATTGAGATTGTCCCTCTGCAATTGCTCGCGTATTACATCGCCGAGCGCCGTGGCTGCGACGTCGACCAGCCCCGCAACCTCGCCAAGTCCGTGACGGTGGAGTAGGAATCCCTCGCGTAGTGAGAGAAGGAAAATAGCCCTGGATGAAGCGCAGCGAAATCCGGGGAAGGCGATTCACAACATCCACCGCAGCCTCGTAAGGGTGGTTCGATGCATCCGGGAACCCTCCGATCTGGCTTTTTTGATCTGAGCCAATCCTGCGGACCCTTGAAAAACCTCTCTAGCGGTTGTTTTGTATCAGAGCAACAACCCGGCTACAATCTTCCGCTCTCACCGGCTAAGCATCCAGGAGCGACAATCCTGAAATGACGATCGCAGAATGACCATTCAAGACCAATTCGGCCAGATCGATATTTATGTGTTCGATCAGATCCTGCGCGGAAATATCGCGAAGGGTATGCGCGTGCTCGATGCCGGCTGCGGATACGGCAGAAACCTGGTCCACCTGCTTCGCGAAGGCTGCGAGGTATTTGCAATGGACGCGGATGCCGAGGGAGTTGAGCACGTTCGCCGGCTCGCCGCATCGCTCGGAGCCGACTTGCCCGCGGAACATTTCAGAGTCGGCCTCATCGAAGCAATGCCCTTCCCGCGCGAGTTTGCCGATGTAGTGATTTGCAACTCGGTGCTCCATTTCGCGCGAGATGAAAAGCAGTTTCGGGCGATGCTCAACGGCCTTTGGCAATCGCTGCGGCCGGGCGGAATGTTGTTCTGCCGCCTGGGATCGAGAATTGGAATGGATTTTGAGCGCGTGCGGGAGAACATCTTCGTGGTGGCGGATGGCTCGGAGTGGTTTCTTGTCGATGAGGAGATGCTGCTCGAGTTAACGGATGAGATGAATGCAGTCCTCGTCGATCCCCTGAAAACCACAATCGTGCAGGATTATCGCTGCATGACGACCTGGGTGCTCAGAAAACGAAGAGGGTAATTCACTTCCCCGCTTTCTAAGACGAATCATTTTGCCGTTCGTCGCGGGTGCGACGTCGATCAGCCGCGTAATCTGGCCGTGTCTGTGACGGTCGAGTAAAGCCAACTTGGCGAACTATAACACTATGTGCTATAGTTCATAGTGTTAGAAGGCGGGATGCGAGTCTTTAAGACGAAATGGTTCGCGCGGTTTGCCCGAAACGAAGGGATTGCGGACAAAAGTCTGCGTGAGGCCATCGAGCGCGCCGAGCGAGGGCTGGTTGATGCGGATTTGGGCGGCGGGCTCATCAAGCAGCGCGTGGCCCGGCGTGGACAAGGACGATCCAGTGGGTATCGCGTGATCGTTGCCTATCGGTTGAAGGATCGGGCTGTCTTTCTTCTCGGGTTCGCAAAAAACGAGAAAGAGAACATCAGCCACAATGAATTGGAGTTTCTTCGGGAGCTCGCGAAGAACTGGCTTGCAGCTAACACTGCGAAGATTGAACGGGAAACTGATATTGGCAATTTACAGGAGATCGACAATGGCGAAGAAGCTTAGCAAAGTGTCCGAGGCAATCCTTGAGATGGCCGACGACCAATATCGAAGCGGCCTGATGGACAGATCCACGCATGAAAGGATCACTGTTCGTCTGCTTGGGGCAAAGCCCCTCTCTACTGCCCGGCCGATCGAGGGCAAGGAGATTCAGAAAATACGAGAAAGCGCGAACCTGAGCCAGGCAGCGTTTGCTCGCTACCTCAATCTCACGCCGGGATACATCTCGCAGTTGGAGCGGGGAACGAAACAGCCGAAGGGACCGGCGCTGGCGCTGCTGAATGTGATCCGACGCAAGGGATTTGAGGCGATCCTGTAGCCAGAATGGTAATTGTTCTCGCGGACATTGAAATTAGGATGTAGAGGAGTACTCGGCAACCTGCCGAATCTTGATCGCGAGGAAAGATTCGTATGGCAACGAAGAATATCTCAAGCGCACAAGACGTCTATCAGATCAAAGTCATTCTGCTCGGAACCGAACCTCCAATCTGGCGCCGGCTCCTCGTTCCGTCTTCGCTGACTCTCGCGCGATTGCACGGTGTACTGCAAACTGCAATGGGCTGGGAAAACAGCCACATGCACGAGTTCAGCGCCGGCAGGCGGCGCTTCGGGCAGCCCAACCTCTCCGATGGATTCATGGACGGGCCCCAGGTTGAAAGCGAGCGAACCGCGCGCCTCTGCGATGTGCTGCAGAGAGCCGGCGCCAAGATGATCTACACTTACGACTTCGGCGACGGCTGGGAACACAGCATCGTCCTGGAAAAGCGCCTACCGCCCAATCCCGACGCCGCTTATCCGATCTGCCTGGATGGCCAGCTCGCCTGCCCGCCAGAAGATTGCGGGGGCACTCCCGGGTTCTATCGCCTTTTGGATGTTCTCGCCGACCCCAAGCACAAGGGGCACGACGAAATGCGGGAATGGGTCGGAGACCATTTCGACCCCGAGGTCTTTTCCGTCGACAAGGTCAATAAGCGCCTCTCACCCAAACGCCGCTTCAGCAAAAAGTAAGTCGAAGTCACCCCGTATCAAGTGCGTGAATCGAAGCAACCCAAAGGCCCGGCGCTGGCGCTGCTGAACGTGATTCGGTGCAAGGGGTTTGAGGAGATCCTGTAGCGACCGCTATGCTATCCCACCCTTGACGCGATGAAGCCGCGCCAAGGATGGGGCACCCGGCAGATAGGAACCTATCCAGTCATGCGACGCCGGCGAGTCTTTAGCTTTTCGGTAGTGAACAGCGATGTGAGTCTTTCATAGAGCGTGAAGAGGAAGGCCACTCGTTCCGCCTCGCTGGTAAAAGTAGTTCTGCCGTAAGCGGCGTCTACGGCGCGGTCCAAGGCATGGTGCGCCTTCACCAACGCGGCGGGCATTGAGATGGGATCGTAGAGATCGGCGGGGGGGGATTCGGGATGGCGTGCGCGCTCGTCCAACACCGCCAGAGCAGCCGCCTCGATGGCGGTTCGCTGCTTTTCGGTTGGCTCAGGCCACGGGAAGTTGTTGTAAACGATATCTTTTGAATAACGATAGCGGCTTTCAAGTCGTCCACAAACTGCGCGTACCCAAGCCATATGCATCGTGGATTGAAGCACACCAAAGTGAAAGCGGGTCGCACCAGGAATTGCGAAGCAGCTGTTCCCTACAATGTCCGCTTTGCCGAAGAAGCCAAATGGAATGAACGAGCGCGACTCTGACGTGTGACCCGGGACTAACACGTAATCGGATTTTGGCTGAGTTACTTGACGAAAAAGACTTGGATACGGGTATTTTTGGGTAGTAGGAGCCTCACTAAGCTTACGAAATTTATCGACTGCCTTTACACGGGCACGAACTGCGGGCAATGCGTTGATCTCTACTGGCGTGGCATCCACTAACCAAAGAACCCAGCGCTTCTCACCATGTAGATACTCTTTCGCACTGAGAAATCGCTTGATGAATTTTCTTGCCCCAGGCTCCTCCTGCAGAAATTCTATTTTCTCATCGTCTGTGAATAAGAAATTCCCATCATCTGTAGGCTTGCTCCCGTACATCATCTCTGGCATCGCGAATAGATTCCTCGATTGATTCTCAAGGAGAATCCACGGAGCACTCACGAGGTACGCGTTGATCTCTGTCGTCGGAATTGGATGGGGTTCCCCGCTGACGCTTTCATATTCAAAGAGCGTTTTGTCGGATATATCAAATGCGGCAAATCCGATAATCACGCAATACACGGCTGCCTTGCCACGCGCCTCGCTCGACCACTTAAACGTACGATGGGCAAAGTGAATATACACAGGGTTTCGGCGCATCAACGAACGCCACAGTATTCCTACCTGCTCGCCCTGCGTAATCGAGTTCGTAGAAACAAAGGCTGTGCGGATCTCTGTCCCTTGAATCAGCGCGGCGGCCTTGTTGTACCAGCCCGTCACATAATCCATAACGCCAGCCGCTTTGTCTCTTGGCCCGTAGGTTGCCAGCATTCCCGATTTTTGTCGTTCCGTCTGGAGGTGGTGCCCAATAAACGGCGGGTTTCCGACAATGTAACTCAGACTCTCTGTCGAAACGATACTCTTCCAGTCGAGCGTGAGTGCATTCTCATTCACGATGCTAGGAGCCTTCTTGAGGGGTAGCCGAGCGAAGTACTGGCCGAATTCAGCGGAGACTAACTGGTTCATTTGGTGGTCCGTCATCCAAAGCGCGACCTGTGCAATCTGCGCGGGAAACTCCTCGATTTCGATGCCGTAAAACTGATCCACATCCACAAAGACGATACTGCTTACGTCCAGACGGCCTTCGAGATTGGCCTTGAAGAGTTCGCGTAGCACATCGAGCTCCAGCAGGCGCAGTTCACGGTAGGCGATGACGAGAAAGTTGCCGCAGCCGCAGGCGGGATCAAGAATGCGAACCTTGCCCAGCTTGTCGTGAAACTCTTTTAGGCGGCTTTTGTCGCGGCGAATGCGCTCAAACTCAGCGCGAAGCGAGTCAAGGAAAAGTGGCTGTAGGGCTTTGAGAATGTTGGTTTCGCTGGTGTAGTGCGCGCCGAGGTTGCGACGCGCCTTCCTATCCATGATGGACTGAAAGAGCGCTCCGAAAATGGCCGGCGAGATGCGTGACCAATCCAAACTGGTGCACTCCAAGACCATTTCGCGCATTTTCCGGTCCAATGAAGCGAGTGGAATGACCTCTTCAAAGAGCTTGCCATTGATATAGCGGAAAGCGGCAAGATGTTCGTCGAGGTTTTTAGCGCGCTTTTCCGGCTCAGTATCAAGAATCTGGAAAAGATGGCCCAATGCCGCGCCCAAGTCAGAGCCATCCTCAGCTGTGCGCTGCTCGATCCACTCGCGAAACTGTTGCCGCTCAAAGATTGCGTTGTCTTCCGCAAAGAGGCAAAAGAGAACTCGAACGAGGAAGAGTTCCAGCGCGTGGCCTTCGTAGCCTGAGGCCTTCAACAGGTCGTGTAGTTTGCCCAATTTCTCAGCGGCCTCAATGTTGACGCCAGCCTGCGGTGGGTAACTGCGCGTCTGATAGCCGGCGATAAAGCCGAAGCTACGGATATTTTTGTGCAGATCTTCTAGCTTGAACGCGTGGAAGTTGCTACTGTCAGGGTCTTCAAGATCGTAGAGGCGGAACCGTGCGAAATCCGAGACAATAACATAGCGCGGCAAGTCACGTTCCTTCAGGCTGTGGAAGTAATCCGTCGCCTGATGGTAAGCACGGTCAAGATCTCGGCCACGCGACTTGTGTTCGACCAGCAGAACACCCTTCCAGAGAAGGTCAATGAAACCGCCTTTGCCATCGGACTTGACGACAGGCTCCTCGAAAGAAGCGAAGCGGCGTCGGGTAATCCCGAAGACATTGAAGAAGGCATCCCAAAAGCTCTTTGCCTCGGCATCCTCTGAGGATTCATTCTTCCAATGCCGTGAGAACGCAACGGCGCGGTCACGTATCTCATTCCAAGACAGGGGCATGCTTGTGTTTTAGCTGATTGAGGGCACAGATGTACAGTCTCAGGCAGATCGACAGCATGAAGGCACCAAACGCAAAAAGCCCATCCCTTTCGGGATGGGCTTTTTGTTGAATTAATTGCCGGCGATCACCTAATCTCCCACACGGTTGCCCGTGCAGTACCATCGGCCCAGCGAGGCTTAACTTCCGTGTTCGGGATGGGAACGGGTGATCCCTCGCAGTATGGTCACCGACAAACTTGAGGCGTTTGAAAGCGTGGGGCACATCGCGCCGTGAGCTTTCAGCCGAAATCCTGAGCGCGTTAGCGCGAAGGATCTTGGGTCCGCCTTTAAACTTGGGTGGCGCTTGGCGGGTGGTTCCCCGCAGCAGGCCGCGACATCTGATTTGTCCCGGATGGTTTCTCCCGGGCCGGTCAGGAACACGGACAACAAACTGGCGCCAACAAGATCGGTGCGTTTCAGGGGCTAAAGCCCCCTATTCGCTTTGCCGTCAATTCGGCACGGCTGAAGCCGTGCCCTGATACAGAGCGGCAAATGAATCACGCAAAAAACAAAATAGATTGGGTGACAAGGCTTTGATAGAAGAGCATCCGAGCTTGTTACTGCGCGGAGTTAATTCTATGGTAAAGCCAAACGGGCGATTAGTACTGGTAAGCTACGCGCATCACTGCGCTTCCACCTCCAGCCTATCAACCAGGTCGTCTTCCTGGGCCCTTCAGGGAGATCTCATCTTGGGGCGTGCTTCCCGCTTATATGCATTCAGCGGTTATCACAACCGAACTTCGCTACCCAGCCGTGCCCTTGGCAGGACAACTGGAACACAAGAGGTTCGTCCATCCCGGTCCTCTCGTACTAAGGACAGCCC